>ERZ857984.702-NODE-702-length-35898-cov-5.825433_pt1 | contig 35898 bp, 35 predicted proteins | sample MGYA00519914_ERZ857984 | MGnify/ENA primary metagenome ERZ857984 (study PRJEB31778, sample SAMEA3449417) | human gut metagenome | biome: human gut; feature: human-associated habitat; material: faeces | place: United Kingdom | collected 2010/2012 ... | reverse complement strand
CAGCACCAGATCCGCCCCCGCGGCCAGCGCCGCCCGGGCGCGCACCGCCGGGGGCAGCAGGGCCGCGCCGCCCCGCTGTGTCACATCCGCGCTCATGCACACCGCCACGGCCTGCGCGCCCAATTCCCTGGCGCGGGCGATCTGCCAGGCATGCCCTGCGTGGAACGGGTCGTATTCTGCCACGATACCGGCAGCTTTCATGCTTTTTTGCCCCCTTTTGCCTTGAAAACCAAGTGGTTCCATTATATAATAATCGTTGGACATTGTAAAACTCATGGTGCGGAGCCGTCCACCGCGCCTTTAAAACAGTTTTGGGAGGAAAAAACACATGAAAATCCTGGTCATCAACTGCGGTTCTTCTTCGCTGAAGTACCAGCTCATCGACATGACCGACGAGAGCGTGCTGTGCAAGGGCCTGTGCGAGCGCATCGGCATCGAGGGCAGCAAAATTACCCACAAGGCAAAGGGCAGCGAGTGGAGCGAGGAGACCCCCTTCCCCACCCACACCGAAGCCTTCATGAAGGTCGTGGACATGATGACCACCGGCGAGGGCGCCGTGGTCAGCGACAAAAGCGAGATCGGCGCCATCGGCCACCGCATCGTGCAGGGCGCCGAGTTCTTTACCAAAAGCGAGATCGTGACCGACGCCATCATCGACAAGATCGAGGAGATCGCCCCCCTGGCCCCGGTGCACAACCTCGCCCACGTGCAGGGCCTGCGCAGCGCCAAAAAGGTATTTGGCGACCTGCCCAACGTGGTCGTGTTCGACACCACCTTCCACCAGACCATGCCCCCCAAAGCCTACATGTACGGCGTGCCCTACGAGATGTACGAAAAATATGCCATCCGCCGCTACGGCGCCCACGGCACCAGCCACCGGTACGTGAGCATGGCCGCCGCCCAGTACCTGGGCAAGGACCCCTCCGAGCTGAAAATGGTCACCTGCCACCTGGGCAACGGCAGCAGCATCACCGCTGTCGACGGCGGCAGATGCGTGGATACCAGCATGGGCCTGACCCCGCTGGCCGGCGTGCTGATGGGCACCCGCTGCGGCGATGTGGACCCCAGCGTGGTCACCTACATGGAGCAGAAAATGGGCATCCACGGCCAGGAGATGGCCGATTACCTGAATAAGCAGTGCGGCCTGCTGGGCGTCTCCGGCGTCTCCAGCGACAAGCGGGACGTGGAGGCTGCGGCCGCCGCCGGCAACGAGCGCGCCAAGCTCGCCAGCGACATGCTGAACTACCAGATCAAAAAGTTCGTGGGCGCCTATGCGGCGGCCATGGGCGGCCTGGACTGCGTGGTGTTCACCGGCGGCATCGGCGAGAACGACGCCCATGTGCGCAGCGAGGTGTGCCGGAACATGGAGTTTTTGGGCATCCGGCTGGACGAGGAAAAGAACCGGCAGCGCGGCGCCGACATCCTGGATCTCACCGCCGAGGGCGGCCGGGTAAAGGTGCTCATGGTCTGCACCAACGAGGAGCTCATGATTGCCCGCGACACCCTGGGCCTGGTCACCGGCAGGTAACCCTTCCCTAAAAAGCAGCGGCGCCCCCGGCAACAGCCGGGGGCGCTTTTTGGCGCGGTTTATCCTTTGAGCTCATCGAACAGGGCCGCACACTTTTTTTCCGAAAGGATTTCATTTGTCACAAACGCGCCGTTCCAAAACAGGCTGTAGCTCGTAAACGGGCACGGCGCCTTTTGGGCCTCTTCGGTGCGCTCAAACCGGCGCAGGGTCAGTTCCAGCCCTTTGGCCCTGGCCGTCTCGCGGGCCGCCAGCGCATACTTTTCCGCGTGGGGGCACTGGTTGGAATAGAACAGCACCAGCCCCTGTTCTGCGGTCTCGCCCCGCCGGGCGCAATCCTTAAACCGCGGGATCGGCGCATCCTTTTCAAACGGCAGGTAGAGCAGCTCGTAAAAGGGCGCGGCCGTGTCCGCAAGCAGGAATCCCTTGTGCCGCAGATAGCCCGGCTCCGAGAGGAAGGGCCGCTTTTTATCCGCCGAAAGCACGGTCAGCCCCTGTTTCCCTTTTGCCTTTGCGTCCGCAATGCACTCCTCCAGCAGCCGGTTGGCCCAGCCCTGGCCCTTGAACTGGCCCGACACCCAAAAACAGTCGATGTGCATATAGCCCGGCGCGTCGATGGGGCACCAGGCGCACTCGGCGGGCAGGTACTCAATGAACACCTTCCCCCGGGCGTCCAGCCTTTTAAACACCAGCCCCTCGGCAAAGCGCTCCCGCATCCACGCCTTTTTCAGCGCGGCGCAGTTCTCGCCCTTCTTTTCCGTGATGGCGCAGCAGATATGCTCCCGCTCCAGGTTTTCCAGCCCGATCGCAATGATCTCCATTTGTTCGTTCCCCTTCCGTTTGGTCTGTCTGCCCTTATCATACCACCCCAAACCAGACAGAGGCATGTCCTGTTTTAAAACATTTTACTCCCTTATTTTTCTCCTCCCCTTTTCCTCCCCTTTTCCTCCCCTTTCCTCCCTCTCTCCCCGCCTTTTCCGCTCCCTTTTTCTCCCCTTTTCCTGAACGTGCCCACGCCTTTGCGGTTCCGCGGGGCCGGCCGCGGCGCCTTCACGCCCGGCCTGTCACCGCTGGTTTTTTGCCAGCACATCCTGCGCTTCGGGGTGCTGGCCAAACCAGCGGCGGGCATAGCTGCAGGTCACCACCGCGCTGCGTCCGGTGCGGCGCAGCGCGGCGCACACCTGCTCCAGCAGCTGCCCCGCCACCCCTTTGCCCCGCAGCACCGGGTCCACAAACACATGGTCGATGTTCACCACGCCCGGCCTCAAAGCCGGAAAGCTCACCTCGCCCAGCAGCGCCCCCTCCTGCCAATATTCCGCACGGTTTTCTTTCATCTCAAACGGCATTGTTCCCGCCCTCCTTTCTTTTGATCCAGTATACCCAAAAACGCAGGCCCCGGCTTTCCGCCGGGGCCTGCGCTGCAATTTCTTTTTCGCAAACCCGGTCAGTACCGCACCTCGCCGTCGTGGGCCAGCAGGTTCACGCTCTCCACCCCCGGCAGCGCAGCGCAGGCGCTCACCAGAGCCGCGCCGTTGTCGGTGCGCAGCTCCACGATCAGGTCCAGCCCCTGGGCCGTCAGGTTGCGGCTCTTCAGCCGGCTGGCCTTGGCATGGGCGCGCAGCAGCTCGGCCAACGCCGGTTCAAGCTCCTTGTCGGTGCTGTTCAGCACCAGTAAGTACGGCGGCTTTGCCGCGGGCACAAGGTCCAGCAGGAACAACAGGGCCGTCACCACCGCGCTGGCAATGATTGCAATCTCATACAGGCGCGCGCCGCACACAATGCCCACGCTGATGCTCCAGAACAGGAACAACAGGTCCATGGGGTCCTTCACCGCGTTGCGGAAGCGCACAATCGACAAAGCGCCCACCATGCCCAGGCTGATCACAATGCTGCTCTGCATGGCCAGCACAATCGCCGCCGTAACCACCGGCATCAGGGCCAGGGTCTTGTTGAAATCCCGGCTGTAAAACGCGCTGCGGCTGGAAAGCCGGTAGATATAATAGATATACAGCGCCAGCAGGGTGGTGATGCCCAGGGTCACCAGCACCGCCACGGTGCCGATATCGCTCTGCACAAAGCCCTCCAGCACGCTCTTTTTAATCACATCTCTAAAACTCATATTCCTTTGCCCTTTCCGCCAGGGGCCCGGGCAGGGCCAGCCGGCTGAGATAGTATTTGGAAAACGCCGTCTGCTGCAAACTTCCCAGTTCCAGCACCTGGGCCACCGGGTCGGGCAGCAGCTCGTCGAACTTCACTTCCAGCACATGCTGCCCCGCGGGCAGCACCGGCGTCAGGGGGGCGCGGGGCTGCAAAAACGCGCTCACCGCGTTGCTGGCGGCAATGTTCCGGTCAAAGGTGACGCGCACGTTGCCCACCCTGCCCACAAAGGCGGTGCGCTCGTATTCCACAATCACCTTGGGCGCAAGGCCCGCGGTGCGCATGCCCAGGCTCAAAAGGTTTTTGGGCGCCGGGGTATCGGCGCCCACCGCGGGCGGCCGCCCGCTCAAAATCTCCTCACATTCCTCCCGCGTCAGCAGGCAGGAGGCTTTGTGTGTGCGGCCGTGCAGCTTTTCCTTCACTTCCAGCTGAACGCGGCCGGGATCTGCGTTGTACAGCCGCAGCCGGAACTTGCGCCGGTCGTCCACACCGGCCTCGTTCTCCCGCAGGCAGCTGTTCTGAAAATCATCGAAGTACAGGCTGCGGATCGCATAGGCCGCCCCGGTCTGATGCTTGTCCAGCGGCAGCAGCACCTTCAGCCGGGCGCCCAGCACCGCCAGCTCGCCGCCGGTCACAAGATATTTCCACTCATTGCGGTAATACATCGAACCCCTCCCGGGAAGGCGGGGTATAGTCCGCCATGTACCCATCCAAAAAGCGCGTATGGCGCTGCAAAAAGCCGATCGTTTCCGTTAAAGGCAGGGTGCGATTTTCCGAAAGGCCCCGGTACGCCTCATTTTCTTTCCACAGCGCATAATCACGCCTCCAAGCTCCGGTCGCTTCCAGATATCTTGTTGCCTCCTGCATGCGTGCCGTAACCGCCTCTACATCCAGCACGGTTTCCCGCAGTTCTTTCCAGCGGGCGGCAACCAGCGCCTTAGTGCGCCCGGGATCGGCCGCATACAAAGCGTCCAGTTCCATGTCTGGTACCACCAGAATATCAAAATTCCGCCCGAACAAACCTTCATGTGTGTCTCCGAAAGTATAATTCAAATCCCAAGGCAACCGATAAAACAGCCCGTCTTCATTTTTTTTCAAAAGATACTGGTTCTGCATCAGGTTATCGACCGCGCAGGTGAACTGTTTGTACAAGGCCATATCCACCAGATTGTCCAGGTTAACGGTATGCTCGATTGTTTCCCAATCTGCGGGGAGGCTTCCTGGGGTGTAAAGAGTATCCGTATACTTCCGCAGGGGTTCCCACAGCCCATTCTGCCAGCTATTGGGCCAAACCACTTCCAGCCGGTTAAGCCACTCCAGGCTCTCTTTTTGTTCCAGCATCGTAAAGTCCTCGTCTGTAATCATGCTGGCCTGCCGCCATTTGTATAAGCGGTCTTTTTTGCTGAGTGCAAGGCTTTTCCGGTTTACCGGCCTGCACAGGCCGTACACTCCCAGGTAGGTATCGTCCAGATATAGTTCCACATATTCCATCGTGGTGCTTGGCGGGTCAAACTCATACGCCACTGCCATTTCCGCCCATATGTCCAGGGCTACCTTATCCCGGACCCTTGTTGCATCCGTGGCCAGATTGAGCAGTATCCAGCCGTCTGAATCGCCAAGCCCCAACAGGCTCTCTGTGTTTTCCCGGCCCTTTCCGTCCAGCAGATTCAACCGGTACGACTTTTTTTGTGCAAAAAAGCTGGCGTTTCCCCGCCAATGCCATTCCAGGCGGCTCTTCACCACTTCCTCGCGCTGGTTCCCCTCGGGCCAAAACAGCGTCACTGTTCCGTAATTATAAGCAAAAGGCTGGGCCGCCATTGTTGCCCCCACCACCTCTGGGTCGCGTTGTACCGGCACGCTCTCCTGGGTTTTGACCACCAGCGCCGGCATGCCGGACACATAGGCAAACAGCTCGCACCAGCGGCTGCCGTCGCTCACATACACCGGCAGCAGGGTGCCCTCCCGCATGGCGGCGGTCATGTCGCCCCCCCAATGTTCGGCAGGCAGATAGATATCCCCCCAGCTGGAAGACAGGTTCCCCCGCGTTTCGCCCCCGGCCGGTTGGGGCACGCAATAGGCCCCCTGGGCCGAATCATAGGGCAGCACGGCGCCGTTCCAGTGCAGGATGCAATCCTCGCCGCTCACCTGCGGGCCGGCCTGCAAAGCCGCCAGCTGCTCCGCGTCTGCCAGCCGGGCTCCCAAAAAGGTGGTGCCCCTCTGGCTCAGGCGCACGGCAAGCACAAGCGCCAGCACCCCCAGGCTCAGCGCGAAAAGCAGCGCGCGCAACCTTTTTTTCATGCCGCATCTCCCCGCCTTCCGCTCGTTTCGGTTCTCCGCTTTCCGCTGCATTTCGCCGTAATTTGCATAGTTTTTATTGTAGCACACGCCCCCGCCGGTGTAAAGCGGAAAGGGCTGGCAGCCGCGGAAGCGCCTGGTGTGAACATTCTGAAAATTTTGCGCCCGTCCCCTTGAAAAAAATCGCAAAAAGTCGTTAAATTAATTTTATGCGCCCCGCGGCGTGAAACCTCTCCGAAAGGAAGTCTTTCCTATGCTCAAAACCCTGCTCGTCTGCCTGTTCGCCGGGCTGGGGGCCGGCCTTGGCACCGGCTTTGCCGGCATGAGCGCCGCCGCCGTCATCAGCCCCATGCTCATCACCTTTTTGGGCATGCCGGCATACCAGGCCGTGGGCATCGCCCTCGCCTCAGACGTTCTCGCCAGCGCGGTGAGCGCCTGGACCTACGGCAAAAACAAAAATCTGGACGTCAAAAACGGCGTGGTCATGATGGCCAGCGTGCTGGCCTTCACCCTGGTCGGCAGCTATGTTTCCAGCCTGGTGCCGAACACCGCCATGGGCGGCTTTTCCACCTTTATGACCTTGCTTCTCGGCGTTAAGTTCATCGTAAAGCCGGTCATGGCCACCAAGGAATCCATGGGTGCGGTGAGCGCCAAAAAGCGCTTCCTCCAGTCCGTGGCGTGCGGGGCGATGGTGGGCTTCATCTGCGGCTTTATCGGCGCCGGCGGCGGCATGATGATGCTGCTCATCCTCACCAGCGTGCTGGGGTACGAGCTCAAGACCGCCGTGGGCACCAGTGTGTTCATTATGACCTTTACCGCCTTTACCGGGGCCGCCAGCCACTTTGCCATCGGCGGCGCGCCGGACTGGGGCATTCTGGCCCTGTGTGTTCTGAGCACCCTGCTGTTCGCCCAACTGGCCGCCAGGTTTGCCAACAAGGCAAGCCCTGTGGTTCTAAACCGGGCCACCGGCGTGGTTCTGGCTGTGCTGGGCGCAGTGATGATCGGCGTGAATTACCTGTAATCCAACAGCAAACGCCCGGAGCCGTAAGGCTCCGGGCGTTCCTTTCCTTCAGCTCACTGGACCAGGGCGTTGTACACCTGTTCCACTTCGGCGGGGTCCTCCCCCATCAGCTGCACGGGGCTACTGTAGTCCAGGTTCATCAAGCCCAGGATGCTCTTGGCATCCGCAATCGAGCCCTTCAGGTCCTGGATGTTCACCTCGCGCTCGCAGCGCGCGGCGGCGTCCACGATGCTTTTCACCTGCTTGAAGCAGGAAACCTTGATTTCCTTGACCATTTGGCTTTCACTCCCTCTTTATCTGCTTATAAGGCCCGGCCGCCCGCTTTCCCCCGGTGGCCGGTTGCCCGTATTATAGCACAGAATAATCCATTTGTCCCATTGTTTCCCCGCAATTCTCCCAGCTATACAAAACAGCCCTTTCTGAGGTTTAGTTTTTGTCGATTTTTACAATTTTAATCGTTTTGCACAATTTTTCGGCAACAAAAATCCATTTTATTCCTTATGAATCATTTGCCAATTCCATGCTTTTCAATCCCTTCCGGTCCACATTTTTATTGCATTGCGGCGCAAGTTCTGCTATATATAAAAGAGAATACCATAAAATATGGTATGGAAATTTTCTTTTAAAATGAAAGGTTGATGATTTTTGGATACCCCTGGCCCTAGTATTTATCTGGCGCTTGTTCTGCTCATTGCCTGCTCGGCGTTTTTTTCCGCCAGCGAAACCGCGATCTCCTCGTTCAATAAAATCCGCATGCGCAACAAGGCCGAGGATGGCGACAAGCGGGCCAAAACCGCGCTGAAGGTCGCCGAGGACTACGACAAAACCCTCTCCACCATCCTGATCGGCAACAACATCGTGAACATGGCCAGCGCCTCGCTGGCCACCGTCATGGCCACCGCGCTTTGGGGCCCCGCCAGCGGCCCGGCCATTGCCACCTTCGGCATGACCGTGCTGGTGCTGATCTTCGGCGAGATCCTGCCCAAGAGCTTTGCCAAGGAGCACGCCGAGGGCTTTTCCATGCAGGTGGCGGGCGTGCTGGCATTTCTGCGCGCCGCATTCAGCCCCGTCGTGTGGTTTTTCGTAAAGCTCAAGCAGCTGCTCACCGGCCGCCGCAGCACCGGCCTGGTGCAGCCCAGCGTCACTGAGGACGAGCTCAAGACCATCATCGACACGGTGGAGGAGGAGGGCGTGCTGGACAGCCAGGAGACCGAGATCATCCAGTCCGCCATTGAATTCGACGATATCACCGTGCAGGAGATCCTGATCCCCCGGGTGGATATGGTTGCGGTGGACGTGAAGGCCCCGGTAGACGAGATCATCGCCACCGCTGTGGAAAACGCCTACACCCGCCTGCCGGTGTACGAGGGCGACATCGACCATATCATTGGTATGCTGCACACCCGCGATCTGTTCGAATGCCTGGCAAAGGGCCAGGCCATCCAGGTCCGTGCCCTCTGCCGCGAAATCCCCTTCGTATACCGCACCAAGCACATCAACGATCTGCTAGCCGAATTCCGGCGCCGCAAGCAGCACATGGCCATCGTGACCGACGATTACGGCGGCACCCTGGGCCTTGTGACCATGGAGGACGTTCTGGAAGAGCTGGTGGGCGAAATCTTCGACGAGACCGACGAGGTGGAGGAGCTGCCGGTGCGGCAGCTGGAAGAGCATCTGTTCCGGGTGGCGGGCGAGGTGAACATCGACGATCTGTTCGACGAGCTGGAGATCCGGGTAAAGGGCTTCGACAGCGATTTTTCCAGCGCCGCCGGCTGGGCGCTGGAATGCCTGGAGCACATTCCCGAGCCGGGCGAGAGCTTCGATTTCAAAAACCTGCACGTCACGGTGGAACAGGTGGAAGACAAGCGCATTTTAAGCCTCTTGGTGCGGGTGCTGCCCGAGCCGGAGGAAGAATAAGGAGAAACGCCATGAGCGAGACCCGCCTGCCCCAGGGCTACCGGCCCGTGCTTGGGCTGTACGACACCCAGAAGGCCATCGGCCTGATCAAACAGATCTTTGAGGTAAAGCTGTGCGCGGCGCTGCACCTGAAGCGGGTCACCGCCCCCCTGTTCGTGGATCCCGCCATGGGCCTGAACGACGATCTCAGCGGCGTGGAGCGCCCGGTCAGCTTCGAGGTTCCGGCCACCGGCGGCACCGCCCAGGTGGTGCACAGCCTCGCCAAATGGAAGCGGCTGGCCCTGCATCAATACGGCTTCCGCCCGGGCAACGGCCTTGTGACCGACATGAACGCCATCCGCCGGGATGAAGAGCTGGACAATCTGCACTCCATCTATGTGGACCAGTGGGACTGGGAGAAGGTCATCACCCCCGCCCAGCGCAGCGAGGCGTTCCTGCACGGGGTGGTGCAGAACATCGTATATGCCATCAGCGCCACCCTGGACGAGCTGAAATGGCAGTTCCCGGACCTTTCCACCACCCTGCGGCGTGAGGTCACTTTCGTGACCAGCCAGCAGCTGGAGGACCGCTGGCCCGCCCTCTCGCCCAAGCAGCGCGAGAACGCCATCGCCCGCGAGGCTGGCACGGTGTTCATCGGCGGCATCGGCGCGCCCCTGCGCGCCGGCGCCCCCCACGACGGCCGCGCGCCAGACTACGACGACTGGTCGCTCAACGGCGATCTTTTGTTCTGGCACGCGCCGCTGGAATGCGCCATGGAGCTCAGCAGCATGGGCATCCGGGTGGACCCCGCCGCGCTGGACCGGCAGCTCACCCTTTCCGGCCACGACGAGCGGCGGGCCCTGCCCTTTCACAAAATGCTGCTGGCGGGCGAATTGCCCCTCACCATCGGCGGCGGCATCGGCCAAAGCCGCCTGTGCATGCTGCTGCTCTCCAAAATCCATGTGGGCGAGGTGCAGGTAAGCCTGTGGGACGAGGCCACCCGTCTGGCCTGCACGGCCGCCGGGGTGCCGCTGCTATAAAAAGCGCATTGCTTTCCCCCGGCTGCAGGCGAAAAATTTCCGATAAAATGCCCTTTGCAATCCCCGGCTACTTCCTTTTATAATGAAATAAGACAAAACAACGAGCAGCCCGACGACGTAGATCCGATCGCCAGCCGCTCGTTCTTTTATAAGGCACCTTTCCCTAGGGAAGGAAGACCACTTCTTTTTTCAAAACCGAAAAGTCCCCGCCGGTACGCTATGCTTTGCGTCATTTGCTGCCGGCGAACGCGTTGTATCGATGAATTTGTGTCTTAGGCCTTTCTTTTCCCCCTGCAAACAGAGCAACTTGGCGGGGACTTTATGTGCCCCCTTACATCAATTAAGTTGTGCCTTCGCACAAACAGTTCTTAACTCCCCCAATGCCTGTAGCTTTCCCCGCCTGTTCACCCCTGTTCGTTCAACAGATAACGGTGCAGATTGAGCGTTTTCACCGCCTCTGGGTCTGGTTTCATAGATCTTGCGATCGCTTCCAGCTTTTTTTCGTCCATATTCAGTTGATCCTGCGCGGCGTACCGTTCGATCAGTTCCAACGGGCTGACCCCGTATTTTCCCGATTGTCTGTGAATGGCCTGCAGGTAGCTGGAATGAAATCCGGTAACCCCGCAAATCGTATCGATGGGGTCCACCTCCCGGGAACCGCCTAACGGTGCCACATGGCGCTTACCCAACAACAGCAGCTCATTGATATCGATATTTGCATAAGCTCCCGATTTTTGAACGATTGCGACCAGCCGCTCCAAAACGGTATTTCCTGCGCTTCGTCCCATTCCTTGAAGAGACGCATCCACCAGTTCAAAGCCCAACTCCACGGCAAATAAACTATTCGAAAGCGCCAGCCCCAAATTATCATGGCCGTGGTATCCCAAACCAATGCTCGAAACCCTTCGGATCGCCTCGTAATATCGCCGGATGTCTTCCGGCATCATACTCCCCGCCGAGTCAACCAAATATACCATATCCGCCCCATAGCGCTGGGATTTGATTACCTGTTCCGCAAAGTACTCCGGCGGCACCGCATATGACTTCATATAATTCGCCATTACTGCAATGCCCTTTTTCTTTGCCAGTCTTATATAAGGCTCTGAGGCTTCCACAGCATCCACATTGGTTCCCACCCGCACAAAATCCAGCCCGGCGTCGCACAGGCGTTCCAACTGCTCTAATTTTGCGGTCCCGGGAATGCAGAACATCCCTATCTTGGCCTTTTGAATGCTCTCCTTTGCCGCTTGGAGATATTCTTCGTCGGTGTGAAGCGCCACCCCATACCGTTCCGAACTTGCACCAATTCCCAGGCCATGCCCGATCTCCACAAACGGGATCCCGAGCTTATCCAGCCCCCCGCCGATGTTTCGCACATCCTGATTGGAAAATTGAAAATTGATTTGGTAGCTGCCATCCCGCAAAGTCACATCCATAATTTGAAATGCATTCATCTTTTACTCCCCCTTCGTCAAAAAGCGAGGTCTCATCGCCAATATTTCTTCAATGAACTCTTTATACTCTTTTACTGGAAAACTTAGGATTGATCCCCTTCCCAGGCTTTCCCTTTGGCAAAAGGTTTGTTCCCGCAATAGCTTGTCCAGTCTTTCAAAGTATGGCCCGTCCTCAGGGCGCTCCTGCGCATATACATAGTGCACCGCATAGTCTCTGTATTCTTTTCCATCTTGGATCATCACTCCGTTGAACGCCTTGTTATAGCGGTATGGCACGTTGCAGCACCGCTCCACATAATGCACAAAGGTGGAGCCTCCATCAAAATTGAAACAGGCGATCCTGCCATTTTGTTTCAGGAGCCGTTCCCAAAAAGAATCCGCCCCGAAAGCTTCATGCGGCCAGGCATCGGTATAATACTTCGCCAGTCTCCCCATGGCTGCAACCGAAAAGTTCGGGTCCATCGAGCGCAGGGACCCAGGGATTGTGCGCATATATTCCGCTAGTAGCCCACAGCCTGAAGCTGTTCTGTCCGGATCGAAAATTTCACCATGACAGAAAGAATACGTGAACGTTGGTACAATCAACGTCCCCTCTTTCCCCAGCACCTCTCGGATCGCCCCAACAAACTGACCACACAGCCCGGCTGGATCGTTTGCTCCTTCCAGCGTTCCAAAAAATCCAATATTGGAGTGGATGAACAGGCTGTCGCCCTCGCCTATGCCTGCGTTGCGAAGCGCTGCGCAGATATCCTGATAGGTATAGCTTCTTCCCATTACCTCATCCTTTCATTGATCGGTTAAAAGGTCCTGCACAATTTTCGCCAGCCCCTGGATGCTGGCGAAGCTTCTGTCCTCAAAGGCCTCGTTGTCAAATTCGAACGCAAATGCGTCCTCCAGATCCGCCACCAGTTCAATAAACGCAAAAGAGTCAATAAGCCCTATTTCAAAATAATTCTCGGTCAGGCGGGCCTCAATCTCTGGCCCGGTCTGGCCCGTGCGCTTTACAAACCAATTTACAATCCACTGTGCGATATTCCTTTTATCCATTTTTCTCGTTCCTCCTGATGATTACACGTGCAGGTGACCCGTCGCATCCCCGCAGTTTTAACGGAAGCGCTGCGATCTCATATCCGTCTCCCGCTTCCAGGCCATCCGTATTGGCAAGGTATTCCACGATCACTACTTTCTGCTTCAAAAGCAGCTTATGCCCGGGGGAATCGTCCCCAAGGCTGCCGATTGCCGCCCCTGGATCCGGCGAAGGCGTATCCAGGGCGAGCATCTCCAGGCCTACATCCAGCAGATACTGCAACGCTTCTAGGCTGAAAAAGGGGAAATCCTTGTAATATTGCTTTGTTTGCCAATGTTTGTACCAGCCGAAATGAAACAGCATCTTAGGGCTTGGCACAATCCCTCGCAACTCGTTTTTCTCCACTCTGCTTCCCGCGTGCTTATGGGTCATATCCACCACCTGTATCCTGCCGCACAGCTTTTCCAAGGGGATCTCATCCACGCCATACGCACCATCCAAAAAGTGCAGCGGGGCGTCAAGGTGTGTGGCCGAATGGCTTCCTAATCGGATCTCGGATGTGTTCCGTCCTACCGTTTCCAGCCGGCCCAGTGAATTTATCTTCGGCTTGATATGCCAGGGGGTTCCGCATGTCATACACTCGTCGTCAATTGTGAGTGACAGATCAATCCATTCCATTTCACTTCACCTTTCTATCGAAACCAATTCTACCAATTCCCCGCATTTTCCCTGTGCAAAACCTATTTTGCGGGTTTTTCCATTGACGCAAAGCAGCTCGCCCGGTGGGCAGAAAAAACCTGCCTGCACAATTTTCTCGCGTATCCGGTCAAACCCTTTGACCACAAATGCAATAGCTGCCACCCCTGTCTGATCCAAATAGTGAGCCGGACGTTCCGGCGCTTCCCGCAGCGTTAGGTACAGCGCCCGCTTATCCAGCGGCCCCCGCAAGGCCAATGTGTCCGGTCCGGTTTGCTTAAAACCGATCGTTTTCCAAAAAAGGAGGCTTGCCCCCGCATCCCACGTTGGCCAGTGCACGGTAAAAAGGTCAGGCTCCATTTCAACCCCAGAGATCCCTGTACACGTTTCGTACGCCACAAGCTCAAGCGGGAAGCCTTGCTCCTGCTCCAGCTTGAGCAGATCGTGATCCACCTGAGGCGCTTGAAAGAACGGTTTCTTCGCTTCTATGTTACGCAATCCCCATTCCGAAAACCGCTCCCTGTAATTGGGAAATCCTTCCCTCATCTGCGCAAGCATTGCTCTGCTCACCGCAATCGTTATATGATCAAGCATTATGACCACGGCGCTGTTCCTCCCACTCCTGCTTCAATCGCTTTTTATCCGTTTTCCCGTTCAAATTTTTGGGCAGCTCTTTTAGCTCAATAAAATAATCCACTGTGTATTTTTTCCCCAGATGAGCGGCAATGACTGAATTGAAAGCTTTGCTCTGTGTGTTTTCGCCTTCAGGAATATACCAGCAGACTACCTTCTCGTCCTCGTCCTCCCGGATTCCCTGTACTGCACATTGCTCCACTCCGCACCAAGTCTGTAGGCACAGCTCAATATCTCTTGGGTTCAGATTCATCCCGCCCTTGATGATCAGTTCCTTTTTTCTGCCGCAGATCCGAACATTTTCCCACTGGACCGTCATCAGATCCCCGGTGGCATACCAGATCTCCGCCTGGGGCTTCAGCCCGGAGGGGGTCCAATATCCCAGCAGGTTCCACGGCGTTCTCGTCCGCCCCTCGCCATCCGGCATAACGCGCAGCTCCACCCCCGCCAAAAGCTCTCCCACCGAAGTTTTGTCCGCTGCGCCGCCGGGAAACTGCGTTGTTAAAAACAAAGTTTCAGATAGGCCGTAACTCTGATACAGCGAAATTCCATAGGTTTCCTCAAACTGTTCCCTAAGCCCTGGGTCCAAAGGTGCGGTCCCTACGCTGAAACGCGTATCGACCCCTTTTAAAACAGCTGCTCCGGTCTGCTTTTTATCCACCGTAAGGATCATGCGCAGCATTGTGGGGGCCGCCCAGAAATAATTCGCACCGTACTTTTTTGTTGTTTTCCAAAAGGACACTGCCTCCATAATGGAAAAGCGTTTGCCCAAAACAATTGTGCAGTCGCTCACAAACGGCAGAAGGAGCGTATTCAATATTCCCGCCATATAGGTCATGGGCATGATATGATACATCCTTCCACCGGGTTTGTAACCGATTTTATCCCGAAACGAGGCGGCACTCCGGATAAGATTCCCTACTGAGTGTACCACACCTTTCGGTTCTCCTGTGCTGCCGGAGGTATACGTGATTAAATAAGGCTTTTCATAGTCTGTCTGGGCAAACAACTCCGTCAGTTTTACGGGTTTTTCCTCCCCCGCATTTTGCAGCGCCTCCCAAAGGTCCGTTGCGTGCAGCGGATCAATGCGCTCCGCCTCAGGGTGCTGCCGGAAGATCCGCTCCTTTTCTTCCTCGCTTTTTTGCGGGTCCACGGGCACCAATTCCACATTGGCGCATATTGCCGCAAAATAGAGCATGCTAAGCAAAACTGAGTTTTCGAGGCAAAGCAAAAACTGTTTTTTTCCTGTTTGCAGCAGCAGCTTGCGCAGCCTGTCCACGCTGCTGAAAAATCGCACGGGGAAATACTCCTCCCCGGAGGCCGCATCAATCAGCACAGGCGCTTCCTCCAGCCACTGCTGCAGCGCTTGTTCCCATATTCTCTGTGCGCTCATCCCCTCGCCTCCATCCGCTCACTTTTCCCTTCCAGCAACCCAGCCTCCTCCAGGCGTTCTGCAATGGGCCGCAGCTCATTCACCGGTGCGCCGATGCGGCTGCCGATCTCGATCAGATCGTTGCGGCCATCCGCATACGCCAGCAAATCCATCATGCGGCGCACCCCGTTTGCCGAGCCTTTATAGCTTTCGGTGGGGTAAAGGCCTCTCTTTCCCAGTTGGGGTTCTCCCAGGCATGTCGCCCTGTAATAAAGGTTGCTTTCCAGCCCTTCCAGGCACTTTTTCATCAGCTGCAGCGAGCCCTCGAGTCCCTGCGGGCTGATCAGCGACAGATCATCCGCCGAGGTATGATACTCCGGATATTCCCCGAATTTGGAGCGGCAGACCGTGCACACAGGCAGATCAATCCCTGGTGCATTATATTGGCGTTCATCCGACCCTCGTTCCAAAAAAGAGTAGGCGGTGTAGGAGGCGGTATGGTACGGGAGTATATTCGCTAAAACACGGTCGGCCACCGTATCTGCATAGCGTGTTTCCACATAGCTGTACGTCCGGTCGTCCCCCACGCACGACAGATTGAACCCTGCATACAAATGCTTTTTCAAATGCCCCGCCCTTTTGTTCAGATAAACCAGAGACCCCAGCGTTTCCGGCACAAAAATGAAACGATAGGTGAACCGCCTTTTGGGCTGTGCCTCCACCCAGCGTGCAAGCGCGGCGGCCACACAGGGCCCCGATAGTTCATTGTTTGCCATAGAAGGGTGACAGATATAAGTAGAGATCAAGAGCTCATCCTTACCTTGGCCCAGCTGTGTTGCGGGTATGACCAGTTCCCCATAGGTCAGCGAGCCCGGCTTTAAAGTGCTGTCGATATACATCCGGTATTTCCCCGGTGTCAACTCCTCACGCTGCTTCTTGCTCATACAAAAGCCGAACCGCTCTTTGTAGTATGAGGTCACGTAAGGGATCCAGTCCTCCGCATCCTCCTGCACGTAAATATGCCGCTTCAACTCCTCCAGCTCCACCACTCGATCCACGGGCACGGAGTATCCCACAATGTGCAGATTGTTTTCCTTGAAGGAGATTACACGGTTTCCTGCTTCGTCGGCTATAAAGCCGTCCCGGATGTTCCACTCGTTGGGCACGGTCCAGTCAAATGCTTTCGTACCGGTGGGCACTTCGTAAATCTGCAGCCGGGGCACAAGCTCCTGCAAGATATGCAGGGTCTTCCGCACGCCTTGGCCTGTCAGGCTACGGTTGATCGGAAAGAGTTGTTGTGCCAGCTCATACATGAATTTGCCGTCTTCCATTAAAAATACCGCCTTTTTTCTTGTGTACTTTAGGGGTTTCTATTCATTTGCCAGATCCGATACATATGCTTTGCCCCGTATTTTATCATTTAAAAAATACCATTTTTCATCCCCGTTTAAACGGGGATGAAAACAGGGATATCCCTGTTTTCATTTTTCATCTTATTCTATTTCTCGTTTGTTTCCCAAATCACATCCGGGCTATATTATAATAACAAGGCTTCTACCAATCTTTGGGTTCCGCTCCCATTTATGAGTGCTTTCTGTTTTTGTGCTAGCATGTCACAAATTTTCGGGGCTTCAACAAGCATTTCCACGTGTTTTACAATTTGATTTAAACATCCTCGCAGGTCTTTTCTGCTGTCCCCCGCGTTATAAATCAGCCCCTGCTCATAAAACGCTTCTGCTCCAAGCACCTGGTTATCCGCCGAAATATATGTCACAGTCGGCACACCGCAGGCACACAATTCATACAATGTGCTTCCCGCCGCCGACACCGCTATATCGCAGCTGCTCATCAATTCAGCCATAGCGGATACATCAAAATGCAATATTATCTGTGGGTTCTCTTCTGAAAATTCTTTTAGTTCTTCTTTATAAGGGTTCAGCGCTCCCACTATGACATGAAAACAAGCTTCTTGCAAAACAATACTTTTTTCCAGTTGCTGTAAGATCTGCATCGCCAGGTTTTCCGGGTCCGCCCCACCTGTAGATATCAATATATTCTGCACTTTCTCTGTTGTCTTCCGTGCCGGGATGTTTCCAAATTCCTCACGCAGCGGCACATACCCCGGCCCCAGCAAAAATACTGGAGGTTTTATCCCTTTTTCTTGATACAATTTCTCATACTGCGCTTGGCAGCTATAGACATTATAGTTAATTAGTGTGTCCACCGGGTAAGCATTCTCCATCAAATCGTCAATGTACACTGTCTTACAAAGGCGTCGAAGCTCCGCCAGATAATATTGCGTAACAAAATAGCTGTCCACGATGATTTGCTCCACCGGTTCGTGCCAAACCTGCTCTCCCCACCACTGTAATTCGCGCTCCATTGCACAATAATCTGTGTGCAGTACAACACAAGAAAGCCCGTGCTGTTTTATGAACTTTTCCAGATAATTTTCCGCCACAATAAATTGGCACCTTGCGCCTCTTTTCATCATTTCTTTTGCTAGGGATAAACAGCGCATCACATGTCCTGCCCCGATAACAGGGTTTCCGTCGGCCCGGAAAACAATCATAAAGCGGATACCTCTTTTGTGAAATTCAAAAATGTTCCCTCTTTATTATATAAAACAAAGCCCTGTGCTAAAATGAATTTTTGCGATGGTATGTTGTCCTGATGGACTGTTGCTGCAAACGATTTCACCGGCCAAAGCAGGGGGGCATGTTGGCACAGCGTCTTTAGCGCTTGCGCTGCCAGTCCTTGCCTGCGGTGTTCCTGGCCGATCAAATAGCTTACCTCTGCTTGGCGTTTTTCCTGTTTCCATATTATCCCTGCGGTCCCAGCTTGCTTTGCTTCATCAAGCTCCACAATAAAATCGATACGGTTTTCATCCTTCAAATAGCTGGTTCTGTACCATTCCAAATGCTTTTCCAATGTGATTTTTTGAGGCACTTTAAAAAAGTAATATACGGCAGGGTCGTTTCTCCACCCCACAATAACGGGGCCATCTTTCTCTTGGATGGATCGCAATGTAACATGTTCCCCTTTCCAGGTGTAGTGTTCTGAGCTCATTGCATATCCCCGCTTTTCAAAGGCTCACCCCTTAAAATCGTTCGCCTCGCGCATTGCCCCAATATCTCACTCATATACTTCGGTTCAAGCCCATAGCTTGGGCGGATAGTTTTTATGTTTTCCTCTGTAAAAACCTCTCCTTCCTGAATATCCTTCACCGCGAACAAGCTTCTTCGAAACACCGTAGACTCTTGTTCATTTGGCGTGAGTGTATAATCCGGCCCGGCAGCAATTTGTTTTGCGGCGTGGACCTGCTGTACCATCTCTGCAAACTCCGCTATCTCCATGGAAAACTCGCTGTCCGGATTTTTCATTTTCCTGGAAAGGCACACATGCTTCTCTACCACACAGGCCCCTAAGCTAACCCCTACCACTGCCGCCAAACTGCCCATACTGTGATCCGATAGTCCCACAGGCACGCCGAACCGACGTACCATATCCGGAATGTTGGCAAGGTGCATATCCTCCCAGTTTGCGGGATACTCGCTGCAACATTTCAGTAAAACAATTTGCTCATTGCCCACACGCCTGCAGGCATCCACTGCATCTTGGATTTCTTCCACGCTGCCCATCCCACAAGAAATGATCATCGACTTGCCTTTACTCGCCACATATTCGATTAAAGGAATATCCACCAATTCAAAGCTTGCAATCTTATACGCTTCGCAGCCCATCTCCTCCAAAAAATCTGTGGCGGTTTTATCAAACGGTGTCGACAAAAAGTCGATCCCTACCTTGTCACATTCCGCCTTAATTATGGGCTGCCAATCCCATGGCGTATAAGCGTCTTTATACAGGTCGTAAAGCTTATACCCATTCCACAAGCCACCCTGCACCCGAAAATACTCATTGTCACAGTCCAGCGTCAGCGTATCCGCAGTGTAAGTCTGAATTTTCAGGCAATCCGCGCCTGCCGCTTTTGCCTGCCGCACAATCTCCAGCGCATTCTCCAGCTGCCCGGCATGGTTGGCGCTCATTTCTGCAATTGTATAAACCTTCCCTGACTTTAACGTGTTTTTCAGATGGAACATATTGCACCTCAATTATTTAGTTCAGTCTTCCAAAGCCGCTGTGGCATACTGGCCCTTCCAAATAGTCTTCGATTTTCTCCCCTTTTTGTCCAACTGCCGCAATTCTCTGAAACACGTCATCTACATTTTCCAAATATTTTTCAATGATCTCCATCGAGTGTGCATATGTGGTATAAAACGCATTGGATGCAATATATCCGCGTTTTAGCATCTCCTGTACAAAATATGTTTTATAAACAAGCGGCGACTCTGCCCCTACCAAGGTGAAATGTCCCAGCGGGTCGATACCTCCAATTTCAATTTTCAGTCCATGTTTCTTGGCAGCCAGCTCCCAGCCTCGTTTCACTTGTTTTCCATACTCGATCTGCTTTTCCCACACCCGATATTTCTGATATAACTGTACATTTTTTAATGTTGCGGCCAGTGCGACCCTTTCCGTGTAAAACGTGCTGCTAATAAAGGTTCCTTGGGCCGCTTCCATAATTTCTTTTTTGCCAATAATTGCCGAAAGCGGGTATCCGTTTGTCATCCCCTTAGCAAACACAGCCATATCCGGTTCTGTTCCCAAAGCCAGATGGCTTCCCCCCGCGCAAATACGGAAACCTGCCGTGATCTCGTCGAACACCAGAACGATCCCTTCAGCACGAGTGGCTTCCCGAATCTTCATCAAGAAACCATCTACCGGGTAATCATTTCGGATCGGTTCCATTATCACCGCAGCAATTTTTCCCTCGTGCTTTTTCATCAGGGCTTCAAACTCTTCAATACTATTATAATGGAACGGCAGGTTTGTTCCTGCCAGTCCCTGGGGAACGCCCAAAGGCTCCAGCCCTGCAATGTGCTGATCGTTCAGCGCATTTTTATTGGTAAGGTTCGCCGCCAAATACCAATCGTGCCATCCATGATACCCACAAAACAGTATGATGTCCTTCTTTGTATACGCTCTGGCGATCCGCGCCGCCAACGCCATCGCTTCCCCGCCTGCTTTCGCATAGCGCACACCACCTGCCCACGGGTGAAGCTTTAGCAGTTCCTGGGCAAGATAAACTTCTTCCGGTGCGTTCAGGGTGCTCATACCACCGTTTGCAATTGCTTCGCGCGCAGCATCGTCCACTTCGTCGTTGGCGTAACCCAGCACGCTGGCACCGATTCCCATATAGCTCACATCGGTATATTCTTTCCCATCCAGATCCCAGATCTTGCAGCCCTTCGCTTTGCTGTAATAGGCGGGCCACAAATCTGGAAGAAACATTTCCGGGCGCTTGCTTAAAAGCTGGGTTCCCCCAGGAATTACTTTTTTCGCCTCTTCATAGAGCGCCTGTCCTTGCCCTTTAACGATTTCGGCCATTGTCCCACACCTCTTCTTCAATTTCTGTCAATCGTTCATTTTTCTGTGATTTCAAAAGCCCTTCGTTGCGATTATATCTCTTATTAAGTGCACAGATTTCCGGGTTTTCTTCCAAATATCCTAATATGTCATGAAAGTCAAACGCTTGTGTTCCAACCTCTTTTATAAAATGGTCATATATTTTACTTACCACCTCAAAATCTTCGGGTTCGTCCACCGTCCATCGGTGGCTTCCAAAATCTCCGATCGGTGAGGTAAAATCCTCTTGCACAAACAATTCCGGGTGATGAATGATATACTGTGTTACATGTTCGCGCTCGGTGGCGCTCCGTGCTTCCTTCCACGCCTTTTTCAAAGCCGAAAACCGTATGATTTCCAGATCCAGCCCATCTGCAAACATTTCACTCAACATTCCGCAATAATCTGTTTCTGGCTTCAACTGTTCCAGCGCAAGATCTAACAGTCCCGCATCAAAGCAAGGGCAATCCGCGGTAAGACGAACCACATATTGCGGTTGTAGCAATTTGGCAGTCTGATAAAAACGGTCCAGCACATCATCTTCTGCACCAACGCCCACACGAACCCCCATAGAGGCGCAGAGTGCTAAGATTGGCAGATTCTCCCTTTCTATAGAAGTAACAACCATTACTTCCTCCAAATATCTGCTCTGCTGCACGCGCTCAATCATCCATTGCAAAGCCGGCTTTCCACAAAGATTTTTCAATACCTTATTGGGCAAACGTGTTGACCCGCACCGCGCCTGGATCATGGCCAAATACTTCATTGCTGCTTCCTCACTTTTTCCAAAGGCTTGGCATCACAATATCCGCTTGTATCCCGCAGAATTCTTCTTCCACTTTTGCAAGTGTTTCCTGTGGTATCTCTTCTTCAAATAGCCGTATATCTTCTTTTAGCTGTTCAATGCTGTCCACACCGAACACCAAATGAGTAACGGCCTGTTCCTGCTTTATATAGGCCATTGCCAAAGCGACCCGGTTCAAACCATATTCACTGCAAATCTTTTTAATCTTCGCTAAAATAGGTTTTGCCTGCGTCAAAAAAGGCGGCACCTGATCTTCTTCCAGCAAAATCAGACCTTGGATGAAAGCACTACGTGCATGAATTTCCACTCCATTCGCAACTCCAGCTTCAAATATCCCTTGTTCTTTCATTCTATGGTCGAAGATGCTGTAAGGCAGCTGTACAAAATCAGTGTAGGGGCTTACGAAACATGCTTTTGCTTCCTCGGGTTCATACACCGAGACCCCAACTTTTCTTGCCAAGCCTTCCGTTTGCATCCGATGCAGTGCTTCCAGTATTTCAGGGTTGTAAGCATACCGGGCGCTATGAAGCATATATACATCTAAATAATCCGTTCCTAAAACCTGCAGCGATCTGGTTAGGTGATTTTTGATCTGCGCGTAATATTCTGCCGGCGGATATTCATCCAACACGTTGGGAAGCATTTTGCTGCTAAGAAACAACCGATTTCTGGCAATCGTTTTTTTTCGTAAAAAAGCGCCCGTCACTTCTTCTGCTGTGCCATAGGCGGTTGCGGTGTCAATCGCTTTTATTCCGTTTTGTGTGGCATAATCCAAGCACTCCAAGCTGTATTCCAACGAAGGTTTTTTTTGCCCAATAACGCCGTAATCCAGCCCAAACTGAACGGTTCCAATACAAAGCTGCATGCAATTCTCTGCTGTTTTCATGGTTTTGCTCCTTGATTTGGATTGATTTTTCCAAAAACCAGGTGATCACAATATTTCCCGGTAATTGGAGAAACTAAATTTTCTTTATAGCAAGCTTCTTGAATGAAACCAGCTTTCAGCAAGGCTTTAATACTTCCAACGTTTTCTTCAAATACGCCGGCCTGAATTTTGTGTAGCCCTAAATCTGAAAACGCCCATTTAGTAACTAGTTTAATTGCTTCTGTTGCATAGCCTCTTCCCCAATATTCACAATCACCAATAAAATAACTTATATCCGCATGCATATAATGCGAATAAATTGGCCCAAGCTTAATATTCCCAATATGCTTCTTCTCAGGCAAGGTAACGATAGCAAATAAATAGCTATGTGAAGAGTTACGCATATCATCTATAAACTTTCTGATTTTAGCGTAGCTCTGTTCTTCCCACCTTGTTTCCAGAAAGCGGTTTACCTGTTCGTTCTTAAGCCAATCCAGATAATTATTTGTGCAATCAGATAGCTCTATGCTTCGCAAGTAAAGATGTTCGCCACCTAATACTTTTTCAAAAATCATAATAGCTTTATCCTCATATTTTAGGACTTGGTTTTAGCATAATTACCAGACACCTTTTTTACCGCTTCGATCACATCATGTACATCCTGATTGCACATTTTGGGATAAAGGGGGATGCTCATAATCCCTTTGTAGACTTTTTCTGCATTAGGGCACAACCCTTTTTGATAGCCAAGATTCTGATAATATGGAAACCAGTATATTGGCACATAATGGATTTGACACTGCACATTTTCTGCGCCCATTGCATCGAAGAACTCCCTGCGTGTACAAGATAGCTTGTCAAAGTTAAGGCGAATGATGTATAAATGTCGGCAAGTATTAGATTCTGGGATTTCTTTTTGGACAATAATCTCTGGAATTTTCAAGAATGCTTCATCATAAGCCCTAACGATCTCTTTACGGCGAGCGGCGAAGAATTTCAACTTTTTCATTTGGCTTGTAATTAGGGCTGCCTGAAAATCAGTAAGACGATAATTATATCCCAGCAGCACTTGCTCGTAATACCACGATCCCTCATGGGGTGCTTCCTCCATCTGTTCTTCATCGTGAGTGATGCCATGAGTACGCACTAAAAGCAACCTTTTGTAGTAATCCTCACTGTTGGTCGTAACGGCGCCGCCCTCACCACCTGTGATTGTTTTAACCGGATGGAAACTGAAGCAGGTCATATCTGCCAAACTGCCCACCGGTTTATTCTCGTATCGGGTGGCGATCGCGTGGGCGGCATCTTCGATAAACACCAAGTGAAATTCTTCGCAGATCGCACGGATCTCTTTATGTTTTACTGCCTGTCCGGTAAAATCTACTGCGACAATAGCTTTTGTCTTTGGCGTGATATGAGCGCGGATGCTTTCAGGGTCTATATTATAAGTTTCTGGGTCTATATCCGCAAAAACAGGTCTTGCCCCGCAATACAACGCACAGTTGGCGCTGGCCGCAAAGGTGAGCGGTGTAGTGATCACCTCATCGCCTGGGCCTATGCCCGCCGCCATACAGGCACAATGCAGAGCTGCCGTGCCATTGCTTACAGCCACTGCATATTTCGCGCTGGTATATTCCGCTAATGCATGTTCGAACTCATCCACTTTTGGACCGCAGGTAATAAAATCGCTGCGAAGGACATCGGCCACTGCCTGAATATCTTCCTCATCGATCCACTGTCGGCCATAGTAAATTTTGCCGGCGCGTACGGGATATCCTCCGTTGATTGCGAGCTTTTCCATTTTACAACTTCTCCTCAATACTTATTGCCCCGGCGGGAATTATTATATCTTCAAACAGTTTCAGTTTATTGGCGACTTGCCAACTGAATCTTTCCTTTATGTGTAACTTATTAGTTTAACAATAAAGGCAATGTTTCTGTTCCTGAAAACGCTTTAAAGAGCAATCATTTTTGAGCTATCAATTTTTGATATTGTTCAATCGTTTTGTTAATCTCTTCTTCCGCTGCGCTATTCAAGCGATATTTGCTTTGAATGTAACCATCCTTTTCTCGTACAGCTTGGCGGTGTGCATCCTCTACTAAAATATCCGCTTGTATTCTTTTCAAGCGCTTTGTCAGCGCATTTTCATCCAAATGTGCGATACAAAGCTCTGCCATTTTTGTATAAACTATTGCCCGCTTAATTATTCTTTTCGCTTTCTTCTTCGCTGCGAAAAGATGAACATTATTATTGGACACACGAGATATATATTTCTTTTCATAATAGGTTTCGATTAACCAATCTCCTAGCCGTTGGTAGGCAGGTGCGGCTTGAATATCGTACCATTGCATTACTTGCTGCGGTTCAACCGGGAATGAGGCCATTTGGGTTTCCCGAACGGTTTGTACAAATTCTTCATAAGAGGTGATGGTATGCGCGTTTTGAAAATAAGAGTAATCAATTATTTGTGGCACCGACACTGGTCTGCATAAATAGGTGTCCTTTCCGCTAATCATCATTTCCACCATGCTGGTAGAACACCAATTGTATATTTTGTCACAAGCCATGATCCAATTCGAGATTGGGAGCTCTGCTATTGCGTAAATATTTTTATTGGAAGCAACCAAATTTTGCACTGTCCGGCTATTCCTTTCTGCGGGGTGATAGCGATAAATAATCTGTACATCCGGATCTTCCTGTACCAATTGCTCAAACCAACTCAACAGTATTTTCTGCGATTTATACGAAATCTGAGCATTTACTGTAAACATTGTTTCATTGCCATGGCCTTCAGTTTCCGGAAGATCAATCGCTACAAAAGACGAAACAAAAAGCAGCGTTTTTTTACTCGGATCCAGCCCATATTGCTTAAAAATTTGCTCACGCGATGGCATCAACGGGCGCAGTTCGTCCCTATAAAAGTCAAGCGGAAGGTAACCTACAACTTTCAAACAATCCTCCTCCACGCCAAAGCTGGCCATTAACCAATTCTTTTCCTTTTCCCCCCAACATACATGCCGTGTATGCACCCCGGCACCCTGGTAAACATATGCTTTGTCGTCCCGCTTTTGATAATAACCATTAGCCGCAACCTGTTCCCACTGCATATTCACAACCTTTTTATATGAGGCAATCAGTCCCGTAAAAAAGTCGTACGTTCCGTCGTTATAACACGCCGAGATTATCGCAACGGTTGCACAATAAGCTCGGGGCTTATGATACAGACTCTCCCAACTGTTTACAAACGCCACCGAATAGCCCTTATTCTTCAAGTACGCGGCAACCAAACAGAGATTATTAAGTTCCCTGGGCTTCACCTCATATTCAAAAACAAAATCAACATATTTTGCTTTCATGGCCTCTCCTTATTGTTTCTTAATCCATTTTTCTCAGCTGCTCTATGCGCCGCATTCCGGGTCAATTTGTCATATTTTCCAGGCGCGCTTTTCCATTCTCAATCCGATATACAATGTCGCAATTCTCAATGGTGGACAGCCGGTGCGCGATGATCAACAGAGTTAGTTCTCCGGACAGCCGGTCAATCGAGTCCACAATTGCCTTCTCAGTTTCTCCATCCAGCGAGGACGTAGCCTCATCCATCAGCAAAAACTGCGGCTTGCAGTATAAAGCCCTTGCAATGCCGATTCGCTGACGCTGCCCACCAGACAGGCGAATTCCATTTTCGCCTGTAACAGTATCCAGGCCATTTGGCAAACTTTCAACAAATTCCTTCATTTGGGCGCGTTCCAGGCAGTTCCATACCCAGCCATCATCGACCTGCTCCTTCTCATCACCCAAGGCAATATTGGCCCGAATTGTGTCATCGCTTAGGTAGATGAACTGTGGAATATACCCAATCAAATTCGCCCAGTTCACCGGATTTTGTCGGATGTCGCGTCCATCCACCAAGATCGCCCCTGCGGTTGGCTCATGCAGACCAAGAATAATATCTGCTAACGTGGTTTTGCCGGCCCCCGTCATCCCCACAAAAGCAACTGATTTTTGAGCTGGAATCGTTAAACTCAGATCGGTAAACAGGTCGGTTTGCGCATCTCCATAATGGAAGCTGATGTGAGAGAGCTGAATGTTTTTCGCCAGTTTCATCGGTTTTTCATCAAATTTTTTTCTTTTTCCCTTTTTTCAATTCGTTCAGCTGCCTCCCGTTCGACCTCGCCCGTTTTTAGTGTTTCATAAATGGCATTCAGCGATGGGCGGTAATACGTCGCAGCATTGAGTGTTGCCGTCACTTGGCCCATCACCGGCACTAATCGCAAAGCTGCCAGTGCGAAGGTTGCAAATATCGGAAGCTTCGTCGCCACATCGTTTCCCGTCATGACTTGGATTAATACAAACACAAACACCATAACCATGCAGAGCGTATCGATTAGTACTTTGGGTGTCCCATCCACCGCGGTAAAGTTACTGTTTGCAATTGCGGCATTTTGAGCGGCTTCTCCATAATGTGCCACATAATAATCCTGCTTGCGCTTTGTGAGAATGGTTTTGAGCCCACCAATCGCTTGGCTGACCCATTTATTCATTTCAGAATTCGCCAAAAAGTTCGCATCGGCCATTTTTTTAATAAACAGCTTCAGTTGTCTTTTCATAAATAGTAAAAGCAATCCAATGCTTACAATAAGCATCAGAGTCAGCTTCCAGTCCATTATCAAAAGGATCGCGAAAATCCCCAAACTGACCAGTCCGCAAGACATTGTCTGCATCAGGCTGGTAATCAGCTGGAAAGTATTTCCAACGTCTTGACTCACCAAGCGTTGGGTTTCCGCAGTATTGTGGCGCAGATGATAGGCATATGGCTTATGCATAATATACGAAAACAATTTTACTGAGAGCGCGGTGCGGTATAATGCCAGAACTCTTGCCTGCCAAAAATTATATAGGATTTTGCAGCTTCCCCGGAATAGATATAAAAGGATAAACGCTGCCGACACGATTTTCAACATATCCACTGTGGAACTCACACCACAAAGACGGTCCATAAGAGTTCCTAGAGTACCGCCTGTATTATCACCGCCTACATTGGTAAGCAGAGTCATGAATGGTGCCATCAGTGAAACTGACAGCGTGTCCAGCAGGGCCACAAAAAGTGCGCCCAAAAAAAGCAAAAAAAATCCTTTTTTTTGCTTTTTTTCTAAAATTAGATTTAATTGTCGAAAAACTTGTTTCATACTCTCCCCTTGTTTCTCTCATTCAGTAACTATTCCGTTTCGCCATATCTTCATATGTTCTGTTTTTCCATTGTACATTTGATCCAAATAATCTGCCAGCGCCGAATATCTTTGTTTAAAATTCGATGCTTTATAATCTATTCCATCCTGCATTCCAATCATATGAAACCCATCTGCATAATCCAAGGAAGTGTAAGCATCCATTTCCGGGTACTCCATATCGTAAACTACTGCAAATTCTGAAATGGCCGCTTTATATGTCGTCATTTCGTCAAACAGGTCCAATGGCTCTATGACCAATTCCCAAATAGATGTGTCCATAGGTGGAAAAATCACCGTAAAGGTAATATCATTTTCTCTGCAATAAACTGCAATTTCCTGTAACGCCTCAATGTTTTCAAAATTTATTTCATAATGTTCCGCACCTGGGTAAATCACTTCTTGTGCATAGTATCTCAAGTTTTCCGCCTGTTCCCCTGCGGTATAAACATATGAGGTATTTCGGCTTCCAAGCAACAACTCTTCTGCATGTTTCCAAGCACGCATATGATAGTCCCAAGTGAAGAGATACTGCAGGGGGTTTTCAGCCACGGGCACCAGTGCAGGTATACGATCGGCTGCATAACCCTTGTTCATTGTCCAAAAACTGGTTTGCAGTATCACGTTTTCCAAGTCATTATATTTTGCTGTCCACCAAAATAAATCGATCTCTTCTTTCAAGGAAGCTCCGCCAAAACCTTGGTTGCAGTAACGTATACCAGTTACCTGTTCCAGATAATCCACATCGAAATGGGATGTGCGTGAATCTCCTAATAGAATATTCTTTATGCCTCCTCGCATGGCCCGTCGCATACCCACTAGCGGCTCTGTGGAAATGCTCGCCCCCACCAATGAAAGACCAAAATAGTTAATGGGCTCCAACATTACAAACGCTGCTAAATACAGCACCACCGGCAGCAAAAACAATATCATTTTCCCGAGAAACTTTTTCATTGTGTTTCCTCTCTAAAATTGAAAATAGATAAACTGAATCGCGTCGCCATATCCGCCGTTTGTATACAAAAACATCACAAAAACCGCTGCCAACAGCAAATAATATACACCCCACCGAACAAATCTCGGTCGTTGAGAAAGCCAATCCCATAGAGATACACCATATGCTTCCATCCCGTCATATACCAGCAACAGCGTCAGTGCCGTTAATAACAGCAGGATACGCTTCCACTGGCCTAAAATCATAAATGCCGTCCAAATACCTTCTATGTTCCAACCTGAAAACAAATGTGCTACTGCATACCAAGCATCCGACAGAAAATTTGCGCGAAAAAAGATCCAAGAAAAGCAAATCAAACAAAAGGTCATACCCCACTTTATCAGCCGAACCACAAGGCTTGTTTCCCGTAACCCCAATCTGCGGCGCAGATTCTCACGCCAGCAATGGGTGATGTCGCCAATCACCTGAAAAAAGCCGTTCAGCAGACCCCAAAACATAAAAGTCCAGTTTGCCCCATGCCAAAGACCACTCACCCCAAAGGTAAGCATTAAATTAAAATATTTGCGTCCCCTGCCTTTCCGACTACCTCCCAGCGGTATATATAAATAATCTCGAAGCCATGTGGAAAGGCTGATATGCCAACGTCTCCAAAAATCTTGTATGCTCACAGCAAAATAGGGACAATCAAAATTTTTCATTAACCGGATTCCCAGCAGCCCCGCACTACCAACTGCTATATCAGAATAGGCCGAAAAATCGCAGTAGATTTGAAACGCAAAGAACACTGCCGCCAGAACGATTGACGGTCCTGTATATGCACGGATATTGCCGAATACTATGTCCACTGGGGCCGCCAAAACATCTGCAATGCATATCTTTTTCAACATCCCCCACAAAATTAACTTACCGCTTTTAACAGCTGTTTTATAGCAGAAGGTGTGGTGGGTGCGGAACTGCGGCAAAAGATTCGTAGCGCGTTCGATTGGCCCGGCCACCAACTGTGGAAAAAAAGACACATATAATGCATATATAGCCAGATTGGGTTCCGCAGCAAGCCTGCCGCAGTAGACATCGATGATGTAACTGAGCGTTTGAAACGTATAAAAGGAGATTCCCACTGGCAAAACCAGTTTCAACAGCACAACCTGACCACTCCCTAAATGTAGGAGTTCCAAAAGATGGGCAGCTGCCTGTGAAAAGAAATCGAAGTATTTGAAAAAAACAATACCGACAAACACAGACTAACACCACCCCACAACAACAATCGGCGAAGCCATTGTTTTTTTGTATGGGTGAGCCCCTGCGCGGCGCCCCAGGATACTAACGTGGCAAAAAGGATAAGTATCACCAGCCACGGATCCCAGCACATATAAAAGTAATAACTGGCTACCAGCAAAAACCATAGCCGGAACCGATGAGGCAAAAGCCAGTATCCCAAAAATACAGCCGGCAAAAACACAAAGAATGGAGCGCTGTTGAACAGCATATTTATGACCACACCTTTCCACTTCGTTAAAAACCACCAAGGGGAATGCATGCAGAACTCTCCGGCACAAGAAATCAAAGCTCGTTAGAAAATATACCCAATATGATTTTGAGCTTCGCTTAAAAAAACGTTGGCGAGTTACATACGATCCTGTAACCTTATCTCTGGAGAAATTATTTAAAAGAAGTTACAGTAGTCCAACCTCTCCTTATTTGACGTCGTACTACAGTATCGGTTATAGTGAATCATTTGTCTGCTCAAGGCCCTTGTAGGCATTTCAAAATTTTTTTTGTCACTGACTGTGGGGTCAATTCTTCAAATATTTTTTGCGTTTGACAAAACGGCATTGTATCAACTGTGTTTACATTCTGAATAAACGCTTTGCACCGCTCAACCGATTTATCAAAATCGTCCCAAGTACGGACGTTCAACACCATAGGGTATTTTTCCAAATAATGTATAGAAGGACAATTTTTCACTTGAATAATGTTGAGGATCGGCTTCCCCAACGCAATATAGTCAATCACCTTGCTGGGAAGTTGATTAGAAGATTTATTTCCAATATTGATCAAGAAATCAGCTTGCCGCATTATTGCTATCATTTCATTAAATGAAACACTTTGACAAAATTCCACCTGAACATTTTGGGTTAATATTTTCCATTCATTTACCTCGTTTTTATCAAGCGGGTTGCTCACAAAAAGGCACAATTTCAAATTGTTAATCGCACACGCGTTAAACAATTTCAGCATAAATTCTGGCCACCGAATATTTTTGTATAAAGCACCTGCAAATACTCCGCAGACCATATTGGAATCGCGTAGTGTAACACTTGTATTGATAAGAGGATGCTCTACCAGAAGAGGGAACTCCAATGCCGTTATACGATCATCTTTCCAATGCAATATCTCTCTTAAAGTATTTTCAAGCAGAGGTGTTGTAAAAACCCCCTCCGCTTTTCCGAAAGCTTGTTGTACAAATCGCACCCGCACATTTCTGTCGGTTCCCGCGTAACCCACATTATCCACATACGCATCCACCTGGTATATCCAGAACGGTGGAACATCAGCTCCATCATCCTTCAAGGTGCAATAGGCCGCCGTTGGTTCAATCGGATAAAAACAGATAATCACTTTATCAAATTTTTGAGAGCACAGGGCTTTTTTGATCGATGTTTTCCAGGCGAATATCTCTCTTTTTTTTATAATCGTATCTTTTTCCCGTTTGGAAAGGTAGCATTTGTTGTACAGTTTTGCAGCCAGATGGAAAAAAGATGCAGCTGGATGGGCTATAATTTCCTGCTTTATTTTTCTTATAGGATATCTCCATGGCGTATAATGCCAATGGCAAAACACTCCTTCAATGCTATCCTGTTCCATTTCTTCTCGGCAAGTTGCTGTACTAAGAATATGTACCACATTTTTGCAGCACTGCAGCTCTTTTGCTATATTCCAAACACAATTTCCATTTGCATCTCTAGGAAAAAATACATTCTCCGCTATTATTAGTATTTTCATATTTATATTGTTCTTGCCCTTATTTTATTTTTCTGTAATACAATACAGTATTGCCAATATCCAATAGGCTTTCATCCGGAAGCATTGAATAGCGACCTGCTGCTTGGCACTATTGCTTTGAGCATTTTTTATACATTCTGCGATCCACGGGATCTTGGCATAATAAATTGCCAGCCGATGAGCATTTTTCAACGATAGCTGTCCGTTGGTTCGTTGTGTCATTATTGCTCCCCGAATGACTTTACAAAAAACAGCATCCACCCATGGCAGATACTTTTCCTGAAAGTGTTCCTTGTAAAAACATGTCAACGACCGCCAAGCATCTTCCCCCCATACTGCAAGCTCCTTTATATCCGACTGCTTACTTAGGGATGCCGGAACATCATATATTTCATATGTCACTTCATTCAAAAACGCAATTTTAAGAGACCGTTTATAATATTCCAAATTAAAAAGGAAATCTTCCGCATGATCTCTTCCTAATTCAAAGCGAAGGTGATGATTGGATATAAGTTTTTGAGAGTATAGTTTGTTGCCCTGCGATCCCCAAAATACTCCAATTGTTTCATTTGCTAGGCTTTTGAAGAACTGTTCTTCTGTAAGCAACCCTGTTTCTATATTAATGTTGCCTGTTATTTGAACATCAGATTTTGATATCACCTTTTGCCGTGCCACAACAAGATCCGCCTGATAATTTTCCATACACTCTAACATTTTTTCTATAGCAAATGTCTGCAAAAAATCGTCTGCGTCCAAAAATGCTATGTAATCGCCAGTCGCAATCTCCAATCCCTGATTCCTTGCGGCAGAGGGACCAGCATTTTTTCCTGATATGTAAATAATCCTTGTATCCTGTGCGGCTTTTTGCTCACATACCAACCCGCTGCCATCTGTACTCCCGTCATTTATCAGGATGATCTCAAGGTTCTTATAGGTTTGGCTGCAAAGGCTTTCGATTGCCCGAGCAACATATTCTTTTTTATTGTAAATCGGAACAATTATACTGACCTTCCGCCCCATGTCCTTTTTCCTCCGCTGTTGCAAGGCAATTACAGTTTGTTCAATAACACTTTTAATCTAAACTTGATTCTATCTTTGGCATATAGCAAAGATGGATAATCTGAAAACAGCAATTCTGCTTTTGCTCTCAGGCTGCTTTTATAATCAATCGTTTTTATTATGATATTTTTAGCATCATCTGGTATGGCATCTTCGTACGCTTCTAAAATTGCGGCATTGCATTCGCTTATGTTGGGGCCCGCCTTATTTTGTATGCGTTTCCAATGTGTCACCCAACGCATCCATATGGCTTTCCATCCCCCATGGCTGCCCGAAGTATTATTGCTATGTTGTCGATACAGAATTCCGGGCTGTTGGTATGGAACAAACTGTCCGCACAGCACAGCAGTCATCCCCACAATAACATCATGACCTATTGGCATATGTGGATAATCATATTTCCATAGAATTCTTTGGAGTCCCTTATTCCATACTTGTAGGCATCCACTTGCGGTCACATGGTTCATGGCACATGCTGCTTTTAAAACGTCCATTTTTGACGCATGTCTCATTGTTTCCACCGGATATCCTAATGCCTTAGTGGATCTAAAAATTGGGCGAAGCTGCTCATCGACCATTTCCCATTCGCATACACATAACGCAGGGACATTCTCATATGGAGCCAACTGCTTAATCGCATTTTCAAGTTTATTCGGAAACCAAATATCATCCTGATCTGCAAAAGCATAATAATCTGCTTGTGGAGCATGAAAACACAGTTCCATAAAGCTTTCGGTATAACCTAAATTTTTCCCTTTACTCCATTCTATGTATCCTCTATTTTGATACTGTTTCAGGATATTAACCGTTTCATCACTTGAACCGTCGTCTCGTATAAGCAATCGTATGTACACATTTCTCTGTGACAAAATACTGTCGATCAACTCAGCCAAATATTTTTCGCCATTATAGGTTGATAACAGCACCCCAACCGTTGGATTTTTCTTTTTGTCCATTTTATCCTCTGTTTCACTTGGCCCGCCTTGGCTTTTACGATCGTGTTACCAGTACGAACCTAACTGCTTTTCCTCTATTGTTCTCTATATTTTAACCAATTCGCCTAAGTAAATAGAGGTACAACAACAAGCTGGTCGCTGTCTTTCCAATTGTTGATACCATCTTTTTCACGAGCCGTGTCCTTTTGCTTAAACCGTAACTTAATATATCGAAAACCGAGGCGCATTCTATAATCGTCTGCCGCAAAGGTTGGCCGGACAAACAAAGATATCCTAAAAACCAACAAGCTTGCTCTGCCCAATAAGCTCTGCCCAACAACCGTTGTTCAGGAGTTGCCGTTTCCAGGCTTTGTATATCATCCTGCAACTGTTCGAGAATGTCGCGATAATTTCCTTTACCAAAGCTTGAGCAGATCGAACCGCTTCGATTGATCTGGTATACCAAAAGAGGGGAGGGTGAAACCGCAAAACACTGCATTGCTGTAAAAATGTGACGGCTGTATACAAGATCCTCACTTTTTCGTCCACTGGGAAAGTTGATTTTATTCGCAGTCAAAAAATCTTTCCGTACTGCTTTGGTACAAGCAGAGTTACTGTACTGACGTGCACAAAGAAGAGCTTTTTTATATTCATCTGTGCTGCTTTGATTAGAGAAATGTACGGTAAGAGGAACATCTATCACTTTCCCTGTATGCAGATTTCTTTTTTGATATGCGAAGATGATGACCTCGGGAGGAAACTGGAAGCGGTTGATTACACCAACCAGTTTTTCAAGCCCCTTCAAATCAGACCAATAATCATCACTGTCCAAAAAGAGCAGATATTCTCCCCTCGCTTCATCGATTCCGATATTACGTGCGTCAGCAAGGCCCTTGTTTTTTTGATGCACCACCCGGATCCTGCTGTCCTTTTCCGCCCATTCGTCACATATCTTTTCGCTGCCGTCTGTACTGCCATCATCCACCACAATAAGCTCGAAGTCCCTCATACTTTGGCTTACAACACTCTGGATGCAGGCATTCAAATACTGCTGCACATTGTATACTGGGATAACAATTGAAAATTGCATTCTTCCGATCTTTCTCCTGTTCTACATACCCCAAACTTGTCTTGTTGCAACAACTATTTTGATAAGATTTCATCTTACACAGTCTCCCATTTTTTTCTGACAAGGTAAAACTGCTGCAACCGTTGGACGTTTTGTTCAATATCGGGTATCTTGGGGTTTTTGTTGCTTCTCCGACGTGTTCCCTCCAAAATTCTTGCCCACACCTTTGGGTCTGCAGATATAGAAAGCTGTATACAGGTATCAACTTTTGCCGCTTCAGGTGTGATGTTTGCAAAAAAAACACATGGTAACCCGTTCGCCTGCGCCTCCCATGCCACCACCGGCATGCCCTCGTAGCGGCTAGGCATGCAGAAAACATCCATCACCGAGTAGAGTTTGTTCACATCCTGCCTAGCACCGGTGAAAAGAACCTTGTCCTGCAGGCCTAGCGCTTGTGTTTGCTTCCGAATCTGCTCTTCCAGTTCTCCTTCTCCCACCAGCAACAGGAAAGCGTTTTGATCCGCTTTAAGCAATTCGGAAAAAATCTTCAGCAAAAAGGTGTGGTTTTTTGCGTAAGTAAATCGCCCCACATGCCCCACCACAAAGGCATCCTGTGGAATGCCAAATTCCCTGCGTAAAGCCGTGCGCGCCTCTGGATCATACGCAAATTTCGCTGTGTCGATCGCATTCGGCATTATGGTTATCTTTCCTGCGTCAAACGTCCTGTTGCCATACATCCAGCGCCCCGCCTGCTCGCCACAGGCAAAATAATTCGTGGCAAAAATCTTGTTGAATGGACGCAGCAAATATTTAAGCAGTGTCTTTTTCCCCTCGCCCCAATCCGCCGTCGAATGGCTGTGGGCAATGCGCACCGCTACACCCGCGCGCCAAGCTGCAAACAGCGGAAATATTGACATTGTGCTCAGATGTGCGTGAACGATTCGATAGCCCCTATCCCGGAAAGCGCAATACAGCGCTCTGTGATATGCCATTACTTTTGTATAAGGAGGGATCGGATAAATTCCCGCCCCCAATCGTTGTAGTTCTTCTCGTTGGGGAAAGGTACTTCCCTGTGCAAAATAAAAATCAAACTGTACCTTGCTTCGGTCAATATGGCGGTAATAGTTCATTACCACCGCCTCAATTCCGCCGCTGTCCATGCGGTTTAATATCTGTGCCACCCGGATGGGCTCCGGCATCGCCTGCCCTGCTCCACGCATGGCTTCCTTTTTCAGCGTTGGCTCACTCATAGGTGGTGCCCCCCAGCTTTTGGCTCCCCAGCTTCTCCTGATTCACCATTCCGCCAAACATCGTGCGGAACAAAATCTTCAAATCCAGCCCCAAGCTCCAGTTTTCGATATACCAGATGTCATACTTCACCCGCGCCTCAATGCTGGTA
>ERZ857984.701-NODE-701-length-35980-cov-4.356075_pt1 | contig 35980 bp, 42 predicted proteins | sample MGYA00519914_ERZ857984 | MGnify/ENA primary metagenome ERZ857984 (study PRJEB31778, sample SAMEA3449417) | human gut metagenome | biome: human gut; feature: human-associated habitat; material: faeces | place: United Kingdom | collected 2010/2012 ... | reverse complement strand
TGCACCTATCAGAGCGGATATGCGGAAGTCGAATGGCTTTTCTGCTCGGCAACTGACTAACAGCGATCTTCATCCGCTGTTATGCGGTGTTGCCTTAAGTGTTTGACATTCCGTTTTTCAGTATGCCTCCCATTATCTCATCAGCAAGCGCTTCCGGGAAATAATATATTTCCTTCAGAAAACGTGTCCGCTTAATTTCTCCCGTCTGTTGATCTTTGAGATACGACAGCGGAAAAATTTCATAAGCAAGCTCCTGTGTCTGCTCTGAAGCATCCACAATCATCCGCTTTGTCTCCGTATACACGTCAACGGTGATAATGGTTTTCGAATGACCCAAGGAATTTGAAATGGCCTTTACATCAATTTCCTCATTTGAAAGTATTGTAGCATACGTATGCCGCAAATCATGGAATCGTATGTTAGGAAGTCCATTATCCGACAGAAGCTTTTTATATCCTTTGTAGCAATAAGAATTACTCTGCGGTCTTCCATACGAGGAACAACAGATGTAGCCATCATCCTGGAATTGTCCCGGTCTTCGACGTCTGTTCTTCTCATAAATTTTACGCTGCTCCAAAATAGCGTTGAAAACGATATCCGGTATATCAAGAACTCGTTTACTGGAGCGTGTTTTTAGAGACACCTCTTGTTTTGTTAAGGTCTTCTTTGGCAGTTCATCCTGCGGTTTTGAAAGATCCTTTCCCAACTGTCTTTGCACATAAAGAGTTTGCCGAGTAAAATCTATATCGGAATACTTGAGTCCAAGAATTTCACTTTTTCGCAACCCCATTAAGCCAGCAAACAAAATGTACATATATATTTTTGTTGCTTTCGCTTTCTCAATCAACAGTTTCAACTGTTCAACTGTAAGTGTGGACTGACTGTCAATATTAATGGTTCGATATTGCTTTTGTTTCTCTTTTTTCTTATCATTTTCGGACTTGGGAACATAAATACCTTCAGCAGGGTTTTCGGGTATAAGTTTCTTTCCGACCGCATATCTAAGAGCCGTAAGCAAAATCACTCTGCAATTTTTAGCACTTGAATAACTCTTTCGGCTGACATTTTCATAGAACTTTATGAGATGACCTTTGTTAAGATCCGTCAGTTTAAGATTACCCAGCGCGGGATATATATGATTTTTCAGTTGATAATGGTAGCTGGAATAGGTTGTTGCTTTCTTTTTCCTAATTACAGTCTCATGCCATTCAGAAAGAAATTCTTTGACTTTCAGGGTTTCATCTACAACGAAAGTTCCGCCATATAATTCTGCAACAGTTAAATCACGTGCCTTTTTCGCATCTTTTTCCTTAGTATAGCCACCTTTTTGTTGGATCTTTTCAGAACCGTCAGCAAAAATCAACGTGATACGGTAACCATACCTATTTTTGAGTCTAATAACCTCTCCGACTTTGAAATCAACATACGCTTTATGATTCATCGTCCTCCTCCATTTCTTCTACACTAAATGTGTCATTGATATAATCTTTAATTTTTTCTTTTTCATCAAGGACATCACAATAGAACTCGAAAGTCGTGTGAATGGAACTGTGCCCAAGTACTGCTGAAATTTTCACCAACGGTACACCCTTTTCCATGAGTACGGTTGCAAAAATATGTCGCAAGGAATGAACAGTCGCCTTTCTTACACCACTTCTTTTACAAGCACGTTCTAACGCCAAATTGAACGCACTTACACTGCTGGGCAACCCATTCTTCTGACAGCTAACATAATCGTTATCAATATACTCGTCTCCCATAGCACTTTTATTTTTTTCGATCCGAACCATTCTTTTTCGGATTTCCGGAACCATAATCTCAGGGAAACGCAAAGTACGATAAGCGTTGTCGGTTTTTGGTTTCTTTTCAGTCGGACGCTGATCTATTCTTTTGCCGTTTTCATCAAAGGTATATTCCATTGTTACCTGACGCTGAACAGAAACCGTTCTTTCTCCAAGATCAATATCCGAAAATTTCAAGCCAAGTATCTCACCTTTTCGCAAGCCGCAGAACAAGGCAAACATTGTTTCAAGCAGCCAGTTTGTTGTGCACATCTCCGGCATAAGTTTTTTCAACTCATCTTTTGATAGTATAACGATATTTGCCTTATCCCTTGGATAAGGCTTCGTATTCTCAATCGGATTATTCTTCAAATAACCATCTGTAACTGCAGCACGCATCGCATTGAACAAAAATTCTCTTGCCTTATTACCTGCCGATTTAGAGTAAGGAGCAATCTTTTCAAGAACCTCGTCAAAATATTCAGCCGTACAGGCCGTCAATCTAACATCCCCGATGTTAGGTGTCAGAAGATCGTTTAGAACAATCTCATATATCATTCTTGTGCTTGTTGAGATGTTTGGCACTTCAATCTGGCAGAACCAATATCTCAGATAGTCAATTAGAGAAATATTGGCAATGTTCTTTACACTAAGAGCCTTTCGTTTTGCTTCAAACTCTGCTTCCATCTTTTTATAGCTGTCAAGAGCCTCTTGTTCAGTCTTAAAGCCTCCTTTTTTGCTATAACCCACCGAATAGTCATCTCTCAGTATCTTTGTTCTGTGATACCACGAGTTGTTGTAAAAGAACACCTTGCTTTTTTCCTTTTCCATTACGTATCAAATCCTTTCTGTGATTATTTCTCGCAATCGTCAAGGAACTTACAAAAAGAGCTTACAGATTCTCTTTTTTGCTAACATTGATATTCCTCCTTAGCCTTTGCGAAATTTACGCAGAAAAGATTTGATATGACACTCCATTTGGCAAGTAAAAAGCATCCGGAACTTTAAAGTCCCGGATGCCCTTGATCTGTTTAATTCCATTGTATCTCGATGTTATATGCATTCCAAATACTTTCATCGTTTTCAGCAATATATAACCCTTGTCTCAGCATACCTGTTATTTTCTTATTGGCATGTACATCATAGACTATCCGTAGATAACGCCATCGAAGATTGCATACTGAATAATACGGTCTGCTCCCTCCGCATCGATCTGACCGGGATCAATTCGTCCGCTGTCAACCGCAATGTCATAGCATCCGCTGACATATGCGGCAAGGCCATGCAGGAACTTATCCAGGGTGAGCGTATATACTGCATCAGATTCGCAGTCGTACAAAAGAAGTTCGCCTCCCCTGCTGATCTGTTCGCTTGCATACTTGCCAAAATACTTTTCTCCTACAACCTCAACACGGTTGCACCAATAGTTAATACCGCCTTCCAAAGCCGCACACATAATGTCATCGATATCCTCATCCAGCACCTTGAAAGTGACGGATGCAGAAAGCTTATAGTAAGGTTTCAAATTCCCAGGTTTCTTGCGTTCATACGGAAGAACTTCACCGTTAAGAAAGCGAACCGCATACCACAGTTCCAGAGGCTTCTTCTGCCCTACATAGTCAAAAACTGATTCCTCACGACCGCATTCGGTACAGATATAAATATCCTCGTGTCGGCTAAGAGCGTTTTTTGCCATATTCTTATTCATCTGCTGCTTGCCGCAACGCGGACAAGGCATTTTAAGTGCAGGAATCTCTTGCAGCATCTTATAGGCGGCAATGTGCTTTTTCATTTCTTGATTATCCATTTCATAATCCTCCTTAAAAATCCTGATTCCAAATATCCTGCTTTGCTTTTTCAAAGCCTTGCTTTAACGCGGGATCTGCTTCGATCTGTGCTTCGGTATAGCCTAAAGCTGCAAGAGCATCGTCAGCTTCACCGGTATAGCCAAATTCATAGTTTGCAAGTTCATAGCGAAACATCTGATAAATAAAACCCGTGCCGGTTTTATCTGCGGCAATAGCCTCCTGCAATTCCCGATAATGCCTCTCGCTCATTTCCTTACGGCCAGGAACATCCTTATTCAGAATAAATCCACCCGTTCCGGGGACAACGGTTATCTTATCGGCATCCTTTTCAGAATCCAAGCCCAGCTCCGCAAATTTTCTTTTAATCTGTTCGTCACCAAATGCAAAGTGAATTGGAAAAGCGTTCACTTCCTGTTGGTGGCGAATCTTCATCTCCTGATAACTTTCCATATCATCCCTTTCTGTACTCAGGAGCATGTTTAAGAAGCTCTTCAATACATTCAACAGAATCAATCTTCAAATCCGATGTACAGATTCCATATCCGTAGTTGTGCCAAGTTGAATAACTCATTTGTTCTCCACCTCCGGATACGCCATGCCATAGTCGGCAATGTTCAATAAACTCTTACTGGTCCAGCCACAGACCGCAACAAGAAGGTCTTCAATGTTGTCTTCCAGGATGGCTTTTGCAAGGTAGTACCCAATTCGCTGGCAATTTTCGTCATCTGTTTCAATCTGCTCGCAGAAGACCTCGCCCAACTTCTCGGATTTCTCCGTGCTCGCCATAACCGCACGCAGACGGCCATAGGTTTCTCCTGACGCCTTTTGTGAAAGCCCGTTGGAGGCTATGAAGGGCTTGACGGTCAAGGCATAGTACAAACGCGAGTCTTCATCACCATTGTGGTAAAGATGCAGGGCACATTCCCTGCTTGCCATGAGTTCTTTATAAAATTCGCTCGCTTCCATATCATTAAGCACGGTATAAGAGTTCTGCTCCGCCTCCTTCCGCCTCTTGCGAATCCATTGGTAAACATCGTTCAAAGAGAAGGCGACGCACATCTCATTAATCGCGCCGTTTTCAATTGCAAGTTCGTTGGAATTTTCCTCATAGCAGACATACACCATATTGGCGGTTGTGTCCACTGCAGGTTCTGCAGCCTGCTGCTTCCCATTCGCATCTGCAAGCCGCTCAACCGCTTTGATCAAGGACGGAAGCTGTACGTCAAAAAAACGTTTTCCATATTCTGTTTCATGAAACTGTAATCCCATAGTCAAATCTCCTTTGCGTATTCAAAAGTTTTACTTGTGTTGTGTGCTTCAAGGTAAGAACCGTTTTTATAGAAGCTCCAACAGTTCTCATTCTTTAAACAATCTTCTTTAATGTCGGCGTCCACATATCACTGCTGACGCCGTAAACTTCTGCAATGCCATAGCCGCGCCCGCCATCGGGCCACGCCGTACTGATGTACTTCATCGGCAGTACCACGTCCTTTTCCAGCTTTATTTCCAGAATCGAACCGGCACCGTTCCACATATCGTACAGGCCGCAAACTGCTTCCTTATCGAGGATGACCTTCTTTCTGCCCCTGCGCTTCCAGACACATCTGTATTCATCCTTTTTCAGCGGAGGATCATTCTTTTCGTTATCCTTCAGGGCTCCCTGCAGATCAAAGAGCTGCTCCACAGTCATCTCCACAAAGAACGTCAACGCATTCATATGAGATGAGCAGTTATGGACCTCGGTGCGAATGCTTTTCAACAGTTCACTCCCCGAATAATCACAATACCGCAGCGCACGGGCAAGCTGACACTTCTTGTATCCCTGCTGCCTCGCAAGCCACAGAATTGACGCTTCCTCTGGGATTATGTTCCCGGCTCTGCCGTTATAATGGGGATAGACGTCGTTGGAAACATAGTCATAGTTCTCATCGCCGGTATCAACAATAATATCCACGCAGACCTTTTGGCGCAGATAATGCTCATCCGGTGTTTTAACGATAAGATGCTCGCGGATCCAGTTTGTGACGAACTCTTCGTTTTCTTCGAAAGAGTATTCCATGTCAGTCCAGTTTTCCTTCACCGTCCTGATGATTTCATCTTCATAGTCAAAAACGCTTTCCTGGTACCACTCAAAGAGGTCATCATAGAACGCTTCCCAAGGAATATCCGCCTTGCACCACTTGATGATTGTGTCATTCTGGGCATAGTCCCGATAGTCCGCATAGATCTCGCAGGTGAAATACCCCTTATCCCTGTGATAATCGCAGGAAGTATGATGAAAGATGATGTCGGTGATGATTTCAGCAAGCCTTTCGTTCTTATCCATAATCATTCCTCCTATCCGTTTCCCTTGATCCAGGAATAAATACAGTCGGGATAACCGCCGATTTTACAGGACAGGCAATCTGTTTGGACGCAATGGTCCGCCATACATTCAAAGCAGTAATCGCCTCCGGTATAAATACTGGACTGCATAAAAAGCCCCGGTACATCCGGATGCTCCCAAACCATCTTTTCGCCGCACATCCTGCATTCGATTTCCTGCCCAGGCTCTTTCTTGTGCTGAACGCAGAATTCATCAACCGACTTCGGTTCCTCGTTGTCGGCAGTGTAGGTAACCGTCTGAATGCTTCCGGCGATTGTATCGGCCTCAACCATCGCGATCAGGACGCCATGTTTATCACTGCCCGGATAGTCGCAGTCCTTTTTCGGGACGGCAACGATGGGACCAAGCGGTGTTGTTACACCGAGCTTGTATCGCAGTTTTGCAACCATATCCAAGGTGTTTTTCAGTTCCATAGCAGCACCGCGCCAGACCTCAACATTGCCGGCAGGGAAATTAAATCCATTGACCCATTTTCTTTCACCGGTCTTTAAAGCAATGGCATCGTTATACCATCGAAGTCTTGCCCTCAGGCAGGATTCAAAGTCGTACATTGTCATTGTCACTCCTCCCCTTTGTAAAGATTCCAAGGTAATAAAATTTGCCATCGTTGGTGCCGAAGGTGGGATACCGTGCACGCATCTTTCCGTCTGTGCAGAGAACATGGTCGTGAGGCTCGCTCACCTGAAATCCGCACATCCTTGCTCCGCTGCTAAGGCCAAACGGCGGAAGAAGATCATAGAAGTACCAATACAGTTCCTCACTGATCTCTTCGCCGGGCTGACAGCATTTGTGAAAGTCCCCCTTCCACTGTTCTCTTGTAAACATTGCAGTACCCTCCTTTTAATCGACTTCTACAAATAAACTTTCTTCGATACTGTCCGGAAGTTCACAGATGATTGCAGATTTCCCATCAGTCACAACAGCTGCCTTTAAGGGTTCAGCTACAACCTTCAAATTAAGCAGTTCCAGATCTGACACAGGACACCACCAGAAATCCATACCGGGGCCTGATGGTTCCGCAAGCTGCTCTTTCAGACATTCCAGTGTTTTGCCTGTGCAATCAGTAAGATCGCACAGGTTTCGATATCCCGAAACATCTAAGATTTGCTTGTAAAGAAGAATTCCTTTGCCTTCATTCGTGCTTTTACTGACCATTACAATTCCTCCTTTATCCTTTCAACGAATGCGAAAAGAGTTTGTAAGACAGCAGGTTTGTTGGCAAGTAAAAAAGCCCGGAACTAAATTCCGGGCAAAAAAAGTGCGAGGGCCGTAAAGCCTCCGCACTCAGTCTGTTATATCAAAATTTATTATGTGTTATGTGTCTTGAGAAAATCCTTAATTCTCTCAATGTCCAGTTGAGATGCCAGATCTCTGGCACCGCCCTGCCGGGTGATGTATGTGATCTCTCCGCTTACAACATAACCTTTAAGCTGCATATACGGATCGTATCCTGCAGTTTTCAGTGCTGACACGATCTTTTCTATGGCAGCGTCAAACTGCATTTGATTCAATTGCATCACTCCTTTAAAGCAGTCTCGCAGCACAGTTTATCTGATATCTCACAAATTTTGACAATCATCGCACTCTTTCCAGATAATTGCCACAAGCGCCGCATCGGTATTTTTCAGGATGTCGGATAATCTTGCTTTCCTTTTCGCGGCAAAACTCTTTTCCGCAATGGGTACACTTCACCGCATAACGGTTTGTGCGTGGCTTTGGCGTATGCTCCAATCCCTTTTCAGCGCAACTGGTAACGCGCTTAATGGTGTACTGGGGCAGCATCCGGTTGACCCTCGACGCAAACACCTTCCACTGGCCTTTATGTCCGTGACACCCTTTTACAGTATGAAGCAACTCGTGCAGGATGGTGTTCTTTACCGCCTGAACTCTGACATTGTCTATCAGAAGACAAGCTGCGATACTGATGTCGAATTCTCCGGGAGCGACCTGTTTGCACAGCCCCCAACGGCATTTTGCACGGGTATTTATAATCCAACGGTTCACTTTTCCGGGCTGAATCCCGATAGAAAGCAGATCAGCAGTACATTCTTCCACTAATTTTTTCAAATCCTTCATATGTCTTCTCCAATCTTATTTCATTATACGGATTTTTTCTCAAAATTCAATGTCCAATTTTCCGGTATACAAAACAGCTATGCCCTGTCAAGCTGTTCAAGGTTAAAATAACCAAATGGCAGTCTTCGGCATCGATATCCATACGCATTCTGATGTCGGCAAGCAAGCCGAGCACCTCATCCGATCTCGGCTCATGTGTACCAACAAAAGCGCCGCCTTTTGTACAGAGGTAGCACTTCTCACTATCATATGATCTGTCGTAGATTTTAGCATTAGATACAAGAATGACCTTTCACGACACAGGTTGCAGGTCTTAGGGTGCAAATCCACCATAGCTCTCCCTGCCTTTTCTCGCCGTACCGATCCAAAACGGATCGTATGCAAACGCGATATCGTACCAATAGCCGCTGCCGTCGTTTGCTTTGAAAACCTGGGCAAAGCAGCGGACGCCGGTGTTCTTCCGATAATTCTCCAATATCCCTCTGGACTTAAGGGAAACCTTCACATACAAATCACTATAATGATGGTCAATTTCCTCAGGCGGTACTCCGCCATCCAAAAAGCACTGATATAGGCTCTTTATCTTATCCATAATATTCTCCTTTAGCAGCTGGAGGCAGACCGTTTTGCAGTCTGCCTCCGGCTTTTTACGATGCTTTTCCCTTCGGCGGCCTGATAAGGTATTTAAGGTCGTAGTTGGTGTAAAGCTTTCCGTCCCTTTCCTTCTTCCGCACATAAACAATACAGGCGACAAAGGTTCCTTTTAGGTCATCTGTCATCTTTTTCATATCGGGAGTGTCCTGACCTTCACCGGCAGCCCAGGCTGCAACGGAAACAATGCCGGAATCTCCGCTTGTGGTATCCTTTCGGAACAGGAGCATATTCACATCTCCCTTGTCCTTTACGTCCAAGACGTAGCCCTGTATCAGGGCGAGCTGCCTTGAATCCGTTAAATCATAGGGGTTAATCATTCTTATCCATTCCTTTCTCATCTGCGATTATCCATTCCTGTCAAAAGGTCTGATGAACAATGAAATACTTGTCTTCTGCATCCAGGTCGCTCCCGATAGGAACAAACCCTATTTCCCCGCCTCCTTCGGATCTCGCGGTATGATCTCTTGTTGTATCCACGCTCCACCACTGACCGTCTGCGTAAACACGATTCCACGCATGGCGAAATGTATTGTCCGTGCGATAGGTGCCGTCAAGCACATAGCACGGGATGTCCTGCGACCGGCACATGGCCGCAAACAGGCACGCGTAATCGAAGCATACTCCTGCCCGCCTTTGCATAACCGTATTCACATCAAATGTCTGATAAAAGAGCGTGCCGCACGAATGATCATAGGATATGTTTTCGATAATCCATTCCCGATAAACGGCCACTTTCTTCATATCGCTCCCGCAATCCTCAGACAGCAAGGAAACAAAGTTTTCAAACGCATTATCCCACAGGATTGCAGCTCCGTTCCCTGTGCCGGTATCAGCAATCCTCTGTGAATCAATGATTATCAATACTGCTGCCGCCAGCATAATTATCGCCAGCAACATCTGTACAGTCTTCCTCATAGCTGCTCCTTAGACAATGGAAGTCATGACATAGTCAACGAAGTGCTTGACCTCGCCGTCCTTTACTTCCTTACGGCTTTCCATACGGTACTCAATGAGTACGGGATCTCCGTTCTTTCTGCGACCGGCACGGAACTTAAACTCCTCCTTATCAATGATGAACTGATGAATTCGCTTCAGCTCCCTGCCGCTGCTGTGGCGAACGGTATCGCGCACCAAAAGGCTCCAGAGATTCCGGCCGTCATACAGGCGCTTGACGCCTGCAAACTCGCCCTGCAGCACGCCGGAATTGAGGTAGGGCACATTCACAGGCTCCTCCCCGAGCACCTGACCAAATACTGCGCGGTCGGCAATACGGTTGTAGAAGAACCTGAACACGCCGTTCCCATCCTTGTGGCTGTTGGTGGAAAGGTAAAAATGTACATACAAGATTCTTCCCGTCTCGCCCTTTTCCAGAAGCTCCTCTGCCAGCCCGTCATAGGCTATGAACTGGATGAAATGCAAAGGGCGCTTCTTAGTTTCGGAATCAGGCTTTGCGCCTTTCACTTTCAGAGTTACCAGCGCGACGCCTTCCTTGGGTGAATACACATCGCTGGCAATGATTCCCTGGCAGTGTCCCGAGTTAATGTTTGTACTGTGTAATGGCATTGTTGTCTTTCCTTTCTCATAAAAGATTACCCAAGGCACCGTACCGGAATCAAAATGACGTCGGAAGCCGCCTCTTGATCGCTCAGCCTACCCTGCGTACCACAAAGACACCGTCCGCAGGGTCATCGTCCTCATCGTCCCTGTCTTCGTCATCGTCGTATCCGTCCTCATACCCGTCACCGCAGCGGCGACAGCCGCCGTATTCGACGGCAGGATACTCGTACCTGACGCCGTCGATCTTTTCAATGATCTCGCTGTTTTCCCCAAGCGCAGAGCCAAAGATCCCGTGGGCTTTGGTCATCAGGTCCCGCATGATGTTCTCATAGATTCGCTCAAACGAGATAGCATCGGCGCCAGTGTATGCTTCATTGAGCATCAGGGCCTCCACCGCCTTATGCGTGTTATCGATAATCGCAGTAACGGTCTCATCGAGCAGGAGTTGGAGCAGCTCAAACTCATCCGGGCGCATCGCGAGAATCTGGAAGTTATCACGCATACCGCACATCCCGGCGAGCATGGTATTCTTCTGCATCGCCTGCAGTTCCAGAAGATTGCCGGAGCAGACCATCTGATTCTTTTCCGCACCCGGAATGAGCAGGCATTCGCCTACCAGGGGATGATAGTGATACAGCTCCTTCCCGTTTTCAGCTGCAACCTTGACCTTATAGGTGAGAACATACATCATCTCAGGCTTCGGTTCCGTGGCAGGCTCGATCTGAGACAGTTCCTCGTAAAGCTTTTTGAGAGATTCACGGATAGAAGGATCTCCCATCACCATTTCAGTGACCTTGTCCATAAATTCATTCTTGTTCATAGCCCTATTCTCCTTTCGAAAATTTCATTCTGCATAGTTCTTCCTTTCTGCCGCCTTGCAATCGGTGATCAGGCGATCAATGGCTGCATATGCCGAGCTTCCGGCATCGTAACGTCTGCGATAATCTTGGAGCGTTTCCTTGAGATACCTCATTGAGTCCACAGCGGGATCTTTGAACTTTTCGACGATAGCGCTGATTTCCTGATCGGCCGCGCCAAGGCCTCGCAAAGTCCCGTTTGCCTTCGCCAGGATAAGAGCCTCACGCGTCATATCCTGATTCCAGTTTTGCACCTTGTCTTGAATTTGCATTTTGTATTCCTCCTTCGTTTTCTAAAGATTGCGAAAGAATGTTGATATAGTACGTTTCGTTTGGCAAGTAAAAAACACCCCGAAATTCGAGGTGTTTGAAAATTATTTTTTAATATAATGATTGTTTCCCGGATTCCTCAGGTTCAGACCGGAAGTGCTGATTGCATTACCCGACAATTCTTCATATGAAGCCTCGACCTCGTATTTCTCCTCTTCCATACCGCCGAACATATCCTCTGCCTCCTCTGCCGCGTCTTGCTCCATATTTTTCACGCTCTGCTCCGGTTCCTCCTGTACGGCTTTGGAAGGTTCAGGCTTTGTCTCGAAGCTGAGGAGCTTTTTCCAGAAATCGCTTTTATCAAAGGCTCTGAAAAGATTGCTCCCAATTTCCTGTACAGCAAAATCATTCCCGGCAAGGAGCGCCAGAAATTCAGCGACAAATAAAAGGCGGTTTGTCTCGGTATCTGAAAAGCCGCTGTGGATTTTTGGCACATCAGTTGCCTCCCCGGCCTTAAGGAACCGGCAGAACTTTTCGTAGACTTCCTTTTGCATATCAAGGTTTGTTATGAACTTGAGCTGCTCTCCCTTAATCCCCACAAGATAACAGAGCAGCAATGTGATGTCTGACAGGTCCGCCTTGCGGACAAGGGCGTCAAGATCGGACTTCTTTGACTGGCTCACAGCCCCTGCCGAAGTGAACAAACCGTCATAAGAAAAGGCGTTTAAAATGTTTTCCATATCAAAATGCTGAGATTTGATATAGCTGCGCACCAGCATCATCAGTTGGATTTTCTTCGGCAGAGGCAGGGTGACCATCTTTTTCATCTCTTCCCTGACTGCCACATCCGGCACATACCCGCTCTTTAAGGTCAACTCAAAGCACTGGAAGCAAAAGGCATTTTTATCCCGGACCAGCGCCCCGGTTTTACGCAGGAGCTTTTCGGCAATATCTTTCTGCCCGCCGAACTCGTCATATACATCTCCGTCATCTCTTAATAGCAAAGAAAAAACCGTCAGAGGCTGGCAGATGATTTTGGATAGCTGCTCCGCGTCTCCTTCGACCACACGGATCTTCACATTCTGCTGGCCGAGCCTGGCGTCAAGATTCTCGCCGCCCCGTGTGATGTCCGTAAAGCCCCTTTGCGCCAGCGCATTCATCATTACAGCTGCCGGTACGTCGGTTATGAGGTACAGCCTGCCTTCGCACTTGCCGGTACTGAGAATATGGAAAACCGTCTCGCGGTAGGCATAACAGATGATGTCCTCCTCACGGAAAGACTTTAATAATTCGCACAATTTATTCCGGTCCATTTTCCCCTCCCGTTAAATCCGCAAGCCGCCTGACCAAGGTTTCAGGTGTCAGATTGCTGAGGATATGCGTACCGTTTTCAAGGACAACCACAGCCTTTACCGCTTTATGCTTGGAAGCGTCGATTAGTTTGCCGCTGTTAATATCACTTGCCCGAAGTCCCGCGATCTCCTTCTTGATTTTTGCCGATTCAAATTTTGTAATGACTGCCACCTTCTCGGCAGACGCATAGGTACTGTTTCCGACAGCTAGCATTCTGTAATTCATCCGTTATCCCTCCAATCTTTTTCATCCACCGGCGACAGTATCTTCTCAATCGTCTGCGGATCTGCTGATTTAAGTAGTTTATTTGTAATCAGGTTCAGCATAATGACATCGCTCCAAAACATCCGCAGGGAGCTGTGGTCCCGCAGCACCGTTTTCATCAGCGCATTCAGATATCTTCCCACGCGCCGTTTTGATACATTTAATGTTTTTGCACACAACTCCACGTCCCATTTGTTGAGCATAATCCTGTAGGTCTTGCCTTTCAACCCAACACCTCCGTCCGTTCCTGTATGTAAGGGTAGCAGCCTGAGCCATTACCCTTTCTCCCTTGCTTTACAGTTATACATTCCGGTCTTTCTCCCTGTACAATATCTGCCTTTGTTCTTTGGAATACAGCTTGAATCGCTCCTTCTTTCCTGTCGGGTGGAGCAGAATAAACTGCTGACCGTTAAACTGATAGTCTAGTTCTCTCGGCAGCATAATGTCCTGCACACCCTTTCGGAAACGAACCCTGACTGCCTCATCTCCAACCTTGATAGGAACGAACAGCCTGCCGCTTTTGTACCCGTAGGCATTGATCGCCAAAAAGCGTCCGCCATCCTCAAAAAATGCGATGAGTTCCCTGTGCGATTTCGGATATTCCGGAGCAACTGTTTTCAGCCGTTCCCTAACTCTGTCAAAAGCATTGAATACCGCAGCGCACTCCGATTCGTTCAGCCACTCAACATCCTGTAAAGTGTTGATCCTGCGATCTGTAACAAACGATACCCACTTACAGCCTTCAAACACGGTTGTCCCAACATGCCTTGACAGTTCGAGGACAATATGCTTGACCTTTTTTCGGTTGCCGTGCAGGGCTCTGTCTGCCATTAACCCGACAACACTTCCGTCAGGTGCAATCTGGGCATAGGCACCGCACTCGCAGGCCCAGACATATCCATCCGCGTCATCCGCCATATCACCGAAAAACTCTGCTTTGGAAATTCTCGTTGGCATCCCGTCGCAATAGGGGCAGACATCCGTGATCTGTTTTAAATCCCCGGTCGGATTCATCGCCTGACGGATCATCTCCACAAAGATTGCATAGCCATCTGCTTCCTCCGGAAATATACCACTTTGCCCCGACAGTTCCTGAAACACTTTATTGAACAGTGTGGAAGCCTCAGATTTCGTCAGATTGGTTTTTATGCCCGCCTCCATACAGAACTCCTCATTTACCAGCGCCTTCTTAAAAGCCTCATAGGCCGCTGAGATGACAGAGGAACCGTAGGTGGATTTGAACCCCTCAAAGGATTTATACAGACCTTCCTTTGCATCGGTGTAGGCAGACATGGACGATGGGTTATCAAAGGTTCGCTTTTCAAAGTCGGTCATTGTCAGAAGTGCATCGAAGCCTTCCAACCCCTGCTTGATCTGCTCGTTGATCGTAAGTATAAGAATGAGATTATTTGCAGCTTTTCTCAGTTCGTGTTCTTCTTGCAGCATTGTGAACTCCTCCTTTACAACTTAAAATTTGTCGTAAGGAAGATGGAACACAACATCCGAAAAAGCAAGTAATTTATTCCATCGGTGCAGCAGTGGTTTCCGGCACATCAGTTGTTTCTTCCGACATTGTCGGTTCTGTAGTCGCTTCTGACGACTCTGTTTCTCCCGGAACCGTATCATCGGATTCGGTCTCGCGGTTCGGGAAAACGATATTCCCATTCTCGTCCACCTCTTGCCAGCTATAGGTTCCATCGCTGAATTGAACGAGCCGGTAATATCTGATGCCGTCTTCGGTTTCCACGTAATAAACATCAGTATAGTTGTCCACCAGATTATAATCTTCCGGAATTTCAACTCCTTCCGGGACTGACTGGGCAGCCGGAATATAGATTTGTTCGCCTTGCTCAGGCAACGTAAAATATACAATGCCGCACAGAACGATAAGCGACACAACAACACACGCCAGAAGCTTTTCGATTTTCATATTGTCTCCTATTCTCCGCCCATTGCGATGAGTGCAAGGATGGCGGCCCTGTCCTCTTCGGACTCAACAATCTCTCTTCTTGCCCCTGCAGTTATCGGTTTATCCGCTTTAGGCGCTGTCCTCTCTGGCTCCTTCGGTAGCATAGGCTTTTTTGCCCTTGTTCCTACCCGATCCTGATATACGGCATCTCTTTCGCTCTGCCCGTTCTGCGCTTCCAGATGTTTGCGTATGATCCGTTTCAGCGTCGCGTTTCGTCTGGCCGCGGGGAATGTAAGCAGGAACTCAATGATCTGCGGATCCGTAAAAACCATATATACATCACAGGGATCTTTCTTAGCCGAAGGCCTTAGTGCAGTCGGCAGGCAGGCTATTTTCCCCTGTGCTTCAGAGAGGAGGATCTGCCCTATATGATAGGTCATCATTCCTTTTTTACCGAATGCCTCCATCTGCACAGATCCGCATCCTTTTCCGTCAAACGGAGATGCACCTTCATTTCGGCGCCTCCTATCTGCAGCGGGAAACGAGCAGGTTATAGTAACCCTTCACATTTGCCCTATATGCGCTCTTACCATCGCCAGCAAGGAGAATTTCCAATGCCTGTGTATCCCTGTAATACTCACGGACATATTTCTCCCAAGCTACGCCTGTCCCGCCCGTCAGCAGGATGACATCCACATTCATCATACTATTGTACGCTGCATTCAACTCGTCAAGCAGCTCGCAGCAAACCTCTTTCAGATTCCGATAAAAATCCTTTGTGAAGTTGTACGGCTCCTTCTTGGCACCATAGTGGATAACCCCGCTGTCAAACGCCTTTTCGAGACTGTACACAGATATATCCGCCTTGTTACCGCTGGCCTCAAAAATGTTATCACAGGTACGCTGGTAGACCTCCTGCATCGCGTAGTTCTCCCACGTAAGGGCTATCCCTTCACGGGTTCCCTGGATGCAGTGAAAGGTGTCCGTGGTATGGAACCCGGCATCCAAAATAAGCACATTCTTTTTCAGAAGTGCAGGGTTTGTCATCACGCCGTCCTCATTGATCACGCTTGCCATATGAGTGCCGAAGGGCTGCTTGCAGATGAACACATCCTTGGCGTCCAGTTTTATACGGACATTCACCCAGGGGCGCTTACCGACCTTGACGGAGAATTTATGCTCTCCCACGAATCTGCCTCTCAGTTCCTCGGAATCCTGCACAATGAATTCAGGCGGGAGTCCGGTCTGAATCTTTACAGGGCGCTCGTCAATATCGTAACCGCCCTCGGGCAGCCCTTTGAGTTTGGCAAAGAACAGTCCGATACGGAGCTGTACCGTAAAATCCTCCGACTGTATTCTCTGACGTCCAAGGAGCATCGTAGGCTTTACCGCCGTGCTTCCGTGAAGCAGCGTTTTCTTTGCAAGAGAACCTACATACCACACGCGGCCCTTTTCATCCCGATAACGGATGTCCTCCGCGCCCACAAGAAAGGGCACATCGTTCTTTTCCTTTGCCACGATGCTGGGGATGGTAGATGCATTGAAAGGGCTCTGGATTTTGATCCCGGAATACCCGATATCGATACCGCATAGCAGTACTTCCGTTACCGGGCAGTCCATTTGCCGGAACGCAATATCCGTTTGATAACAGTATTTTTCGAGCAAGCTGATTACCTCCTTTATCGTTTCAAGTAATTTGATTTATGCCTTAAGCTTTGTCAAGTAAAATGCAAAAGCCGCCGCATTGCTGCAGCGGCTCCGCCTTACGATAAGCGGTTGACGCCGACTGTTATGCCGGCCTCAAAGTCGTATTCATATATTTCAAACGAGTAAAGATGTCCCATAACCCGCTTTTTCCAAGCATAACCGATTAAGCCGCCCTTAATATTGAGTATTTTGATGACCTCATCAAGAAGCCTTTCATGGACCACAGCCGGAAATGCAAGCGAACAGCTTGTTTCCTTACATTGGTAGCGCGGCCCGCTGCGGCCGTCTCCTAAAACAAGACTCGTACGCTTTTCGCCGTGCTTGCCGCAAACAAGTTTAATGAAGTTCCACGGTACGCTTGCTATCCTGTCCACCGGCTGATATCTAGTTTTGTTGTCTGTATTCATCTGCCACACCCCGCCTGATAAAAATAGTTTATGTGCTTTCCCTTCCGCATCCTGATTTCGCAGGGAATATAGTACAAGCTTTTCGATTTGGCAATTCATTTTGGGAAAATAATTCAAAAGATTTTTTCAGGCATTAAAATGTCGTTCTCTACTTCATTCCCCCAGACATCCCATCCCTCGGTCTTCCGCCGTGCGAACAGTTCGATTCTCGGCACATCTCCAAACAGTTCAACGATCCTTTCTCTGATGATATCCGGCTTTTTGCTATGCTCCTCACGCTTGGATACAACGACCTGGCTGACAAAGTTCGAAACAGGCTGCATTCTCCCTTTAATGCAAAGCAAAGCGATCTCGCTGTTGGACTTGGTGTAATATCCGACACCAAAAAATGGTGTGCCGGATTTATTTGCCTTAAACCAGTTAAATGCCACAGTAACATAGCGAAACCCCCATGCCTCCAATACACGAATACCTTCCTTCAGACGCGGAAATGTAACCCACAAAACGAGAGCGCAGTTTTCATCTGCAAGGTCAGCTACCGGCAGAGAACAGATCTCATCGACAGCCATGGTAGAATAATGAGAATGGACACCCCTTGAAAATTTTGTCATAGGGTTGCGCCGAGCATTGTAAGGCCACGGCGGATCGGCATAAATGATTTTGTACTTGATGCAGTTTGCCTGCATCACCTCCCTTTGATTTATTTTTCATATTCAATCGGGCTATGTAGAAAAGGCCGCTTACGCAGTCTTTTCCTCCGTTTTGATACCGTATTTGCGGATGGCACGTCTGCAGGCATATACCTGCTTTGTGAATTCCTCACTCGGCGCGTTTTCAAGATCGCGGGTAGCAAAGTACCAACAGCTCTTATAGTTGAAATCATACAGGTACTTGACTGTCCAGTTCTTGCCCTTGCACTGTCCCTGGGTAACGATGAATGTTTCGGGTTCAAGCTGCTTATCGGTATAAAGGCCAATACCGATATCATTCCACCACTTTGGCAGCTTCTCTTCGGTCGCGGCAGATACATTCTTTTCCTGTTCGGCAGCTCCTTCTGCTGCAGGTTCAGCATTATCCGGTATAACCGCTGTCTTTGCGGCGACAGATCCGTTTTCTTCCTTTGCTCCGTCTGCAAATGGAATCTCGCTGCCGCCGTATATCTTGCCGTATAGCCCCACAGCGGTAAGCACAGCACGTTCATAAGCACGGTTATCAGCTGTTTCGGCAGGATACTGCTGCAGATACTCGCTCCACAGATTATCCTTCACATCATTTGCTTCACCGATTGCATAGAACTTTGTGCCGTCGCTCAAAATCGCTTCCCGACAGAATACGAAGCAACAGGAATTGTGACTTCTGAGCAGTACGGGCGGTCCAACTTTAATATTTGCATTGGCGGCAAGGTTTATGACTGCGTGGTGCTTCAGGATGATCTTCTTTTTATCGCTGTAAATGAAGTCATCCATTTCCTTGAATTCATACTCAATTTCATTGATTATGATTACAAGCGTGCCATCCTCGCGGATTTCAAAATTGTCAGGCATCAACATCAGAAATTCCTCCTTATTTTCTTATAGTATGTGCATTTGGATATTGTAACTGGCCATCATCTTTGGCAAGTAAAAAAGAGAGAGGATTACCTTCATCCTCTCTCTTCGTTCTGTTATAGCTTGCAATTTTCGGCAACTTCCTGTTCATCAGACTCTGCTGGATCCACGATAGGAGGTTCCTTTTCTTCGCCGTCATCAGAATTATCCCAGATATCGTACCGCTCCTCTTCGGGAGCCTCCCGAACTGAGGTATCTTCAAAATCATCATCCGTTGAAGCCATCTCACCGGGTATGCCATCATCCTTGATATCATCATCTTCATCAAAAAACTTCTTAACCTTCTTGAAGTTGAAACCCTTCTTGATGAGGACAACAACAACCACGATGAGCAAAACGCAAATCAGAATGCTTTTAAGTGTATTGAAAAACAGCCTTGTTTCGAGCTGCTTTTGCATCGTAGATTTGCCCTCGCTGGAATAGAGGCTCTTCACCTCTTTACCTGTAGTGTTGTTTGCCTGATCAACACGCTCTTTAACAGAATTAAAATCGGTGGAGAAATTTTCTTCTGTCTGAAACGTTGTGACCCGGGCATTTTGGTCGACGGTCGATATGCTGTTTGGTTCAGGTAATACCCGGCAAATGACAACCAGAGCAAGAACGAAGACCGCTGCAAATGCGACCAAGTGCCAAATGAACTTTTGTGTGCCTTTTGAAATTTCTGTTTTCATGAATAAACCGCTCCTTTATCTTTTAAAATTAGATGTACGCAATCTAAAAGAGAAGGATAGGTTTGGCAAGTAAAAAGCAAGGTTAGCACAATTGCTAACCTTGCTTCATATATTATTTCTTCCCGAACAATTTTGCAAAGAATTTCTGACACTGCAGGGCAATGCCCGCAGTGTCAAATATCGGTAGCACCTTATTTCTTGCCAATTTTATTTAATCTTCCAAGAACGCCACAACGTGCGTTTTCATATGCAATAGAGCTACCCCCTACCACATCGGTATATTTCGCAAGGAGCCGTTCAAAATCAATTGCTATTGTCTGCTCATCCTGCTCGCGTTCCGTTTCCGGATCCGTAACCGGCTCAGTTCTGTCAGTTGAATTTCATCGGTGACATCTGTTACTACAAAATCCAATATATTCCAATAGTTGTCTGCGGCTTTTTTCTTTAAAACAGTGCCGCGTGATCTTAAATATCGATATGGCTGCTATGAGAACAAGTACAATGCACATTACAGATGAAATTACTTTTTTCATTTATCCCCCTTAAAAGTACAAAAGCGCCGACAGCCTTTGATCCCATCTACGCTTTCTTTTTCATAACAACTCATATACACTTCGTTTCCAAAAACTTATTTTCTCAAGTAAGACACACAAACCGAAATATTGTCAGGCCCGCCAAGGGCATTGGCAACCTTAATGACCCCGTTACAGGTCTCGAAGCAGTTGCCGCACTCAAAGATAATTTGGTGTAGCTGTTCATTATTTATGACCTTGTGAGCGCCATCTGTCAAAAGCAATACAATGTCCTCGCTCTGAACCTTACCGGTCCTCAGGTCAATACGGGGATTATCAAACCCCAAAGCAGAGGTCAGCAGATCTCTGTCCGGATGCTGATAGATCTGTTCACGGGTGATCTTGCCCAAATCGCACAAGCGCTGTGCTTCTGTGTGATCCTTTGTGAGTTGTTGAAGTTTCCCGCTGCGGACAAGATAAATCCTGCCATCGCCAACGTGAGCCATTACAAACTCATTTTTTTCGGTAATGGCCGTCAGATCCACGGCGGCAAACACGCTGTTGGTGTAAAGCTCCCCATTTGCTTTCTTAAAGGCCAGCAGCACACGGTTGGCGCAATGGAACGCTCCCGAAATCATCCGCTTGATTTCCGCAATGGTCATCGCCGTTTCTGAATAGGTATCGATAAACCTCTGGATCTCGTTGACAACAAAGGAAGCAGGATTCAGATAATCGCTCCTCCCGTTTCCGTCCGCCGTAATTTGATAGCTCACCTTATCCTTTACCCAGGCATGGGCAAAGTCTTCATTTTTCTTTTCCGCCGCCTCTGCAGTCCTGCCGGGGTGCGTTGCAAAGGCATTGTCAATCAGCATTTTTCTTTCCCCCCTTTATCCTCCCCGCGTCTTTTATCAAAGCGGTAGACTTCCAGTTCCCTCGATAGCTCCGGATACGCAGCATTCATCAGATGGAACAGCGAATCGAAGACAATGTCAATGAGCATTTTCAGCTTGTACTTTGAAAGAATCTTAATTGAGTAAGTCATTGTAAATGTTTTACAAATACTTTCACGGTCCAGTTTCAGAACCTCTTCGCAGAGATATCTGAAACAGACAACCGCTCTGTATTCCACCTGACTGTTCTTCAAAAAGTATCCTCGCGGGAAGCCCTTTCGCTTGCCCGAGAGAACCTCAGTATAGACCTTGATGATAAGTTCTTCATCCGATGGACGTGCATCCGGAAAGACATTCCAGAGTAAATAAAAGAACTCTCCATCATTCATCTCAGGCGGACGCTCCGCCTTTTCAACTAAAATGGACAGTTCATATTCAGCAATGAAGTCGGCTGTCAGAAGCTCTTTGGCGACCTCATATTGTTCAATTTTCAATTTGTCCAGGAATAAGTAGCTGAGAATCTCCGCAACTCTCCTGCTGCTTGTCAACGGTGCCCAAAAACCATCAGGCCACGGCTCACCGGACAAGACATCTTCATATACAGCGGCAGACTCTCCATATTTGCGTACATCAGCGTCCGCCAAGCTGCTCCCTCCTTATAAAGGAGCGCATCCAAATCCAAAATAACATAATCAAATCTCCTTACTGTTCGTAACACCACATCCTTTCCAAAAATTCATCTACACAAGTGTCATTTTGATTTACTGCTTTTACCTTCGGTCAAATAGCAATAGATCATCACCGCCGCAACCGCCCCTGCAATCGCAAAAGCCATAGGTTGACGGAACCGAATCGCTATAAATATATTTGCAACCGCTATAAAACCGAAAATTATCCATTTCATTTTCATATTACACCACTTTCTATATTTTCAGCCAATTTCATTTTATCAATGTCTATTATAGAATAATTTCGTCAAAAAGTCAATATGTCCAAATCACTTATGACGAAATAAGCTTGAAAAGAATCCCCGTCCCCTGTTTTCTTCAAATCCCGTCCGAGCAATGTTGTCGCCCGCATCCAGTTCAAGCATACGCTTTGCGACACTTCTGACGGCTCCCGCAAATGATTTCTGCTTATCGGTGCTCTTGGTATTGCCGTAGAATACAGAATTGCCGCCATTGTTTACATTGGTGATTTCTCTGCACTCAGGAATAATGCCAACAAGAGGCATCTGTAATACGCCGGAAAGCTCATCAGGCGAGATATTAAAGGCAGGATCGAACTTGTTGACAAGGAGCCTCATCTTCCCCCTGTCAAAGCCCTCGACGTTCAAAAGGATATCTTCGAGCACTCCGTCAATTCGTTTTGCAGAAACAACGTCACAGGTTGACACAGCCAATATATCGCTTGCGGTAAGCAAGGCCGAAATTGTGTAATCCAGAATGTTGGAGCCGGTATCTATGATAATCACATCGAAATCACAAAGTTTCAAATTTTCAATAATAGTATTAACTGTTCTGTAATTGATGCTCAGGCCCTCGGTTTTACGTTCCGGTGCTAAAAGAACGAACAAACCCGACTCATGCTGCTGGAGATAGTTCTGCCTGATATCCCATTCAGAAAAGAAAATGGTATCCATTTTCTTAACCTTCTCATACTGTTTGGATATATCGTCCGACCACTGCTTGATATTCGGCTCCGGAGCCAGATTGAGAAGAGACGCCATATCCGAAGAGTCCAGGTCAAAGTCGCACAAGCAAACCTTTGGTCTGTACAGCTCATCACCATTCTGAATACTCAGGCAAGCCATCGCAATGGCAAGCTCCTTTGCAATAGTGGACTTACCAACGCCTCCTTTTTGATTGTAGATGGCAATGGTCCTTTGGGGCATAATTCGCCCGGTGCGCTGAGATGTTCTGGTCAGCTGCACATCCTTCAGCCTCTCCTGAAACGTGGGCTTGTAAACCTGCACAGATGCTTCCTCTCGCTCCTCTTTCTTCTGACCTGCAGAAAATGGATTATCAACATCACGCGCGATGTCGCTATTTGCAATCTCCTCGATCTCCCCGTCCTCATAGGACGATGAGCCGCAGATCTTCTTAAGTAGGGCATCCAGTTCATCATAGGAGTAAGGGTACGGCAGAAGCCTCGCCTTTTTTGCAAGCCTCGTTTTCGTCAGTTCATCCTTGGTGGATGTCGCTACGATCATCTGCGCCGATAAATGGGAAAGCTGAGAAAGGGCCTCCTCACAGTTGCCGTCAATCAGTCTGTCGGAGATCACAACAAAATCAATGTCCTTCATCTGCTCCAACTGTTTAACAGCTTCCCGGATAACACCACAGCCGCCCCGATACACAAAGGCATCGTTGATTGTAAAGCAGCCCTCCATATCAGAGAGCATACTGCTGTTGATTTCCAGAAAATAGATTCCTTTTAACACACAATTTGCCTCCTTTATAAATTCTTCAGAAAGCGCTGTTTTCGGCAGAGGTTTATGCTGTCATTCCTCGGGCGGCTTTTCACATTCCAGTAGCCGACGACAGCAATTCCTTCATTAACCCATCCGCTTGCTGTTAAACTTATACCGTGTGTCGTACCATCGTCAAGGTATCGGGAAACGGGGCAGCCGACGACAGCAATACCATGCAGGACTCCAGCATCATCTGAACAGCCAATGCAGAATTTACATCCCTGTACTTTTCCGTGATGCTATGGTTTTTCGAAATAAATTCATTTGCTTCTGCAGCCAGGCTCTGCGTACATAATCCCGAAAAGTGCCTGTTATTCCAAGAGGCTTACCGCCTGTTTCTGGATCATACGGGTTTCCAGTTCAAAGTTGTTCGGCGGATCGATATTCAGGGGATCCACACGGACAAGGACGGGTTCCACATCCTTAAAATCAAAGTTCCTCGAAGAGCGGCAGACAAACCAGCCGATGGGACTTCTCGGGAACCATTTCAGGATATCGCGGTCATCGTAACGTTCTTCACGACCGATCTTACGGATGATGATGGTAACGTCATCCGGACGGGAGATCTTGCCGGCAAAAATAAGGCCGGAGTTGGCAATAACAGAAGAGGGCATATCTGCCACCTTCTGCGTAATGCTGAACACAAACAACCCAAGTCCTGCCGCCTGGTCAAGGATGCGCTCAAACTCAGACTGGCCGCCAAAAGACGGCATAGTCGGGTTACCTGTTCCTGCGGTATCTGAGCCGGTGAGAACCTCGTTTGCTTCCTCGATAACCAGGACTGTTTCATACTGGTCATCCGCAAGGAAGCCACCCTCATGTCCCTGGGCATACTTGAAAAAGCCGGAGGTAATGCAGCCAAACATAAAGTTTCGGAATGTGGTTTCCAGACCGTAGCTTTCAAGAACGATGACATCATCCTTGCCAATCAGTTCATCCACGCCGATACCGTCCTCCTGGCCGAAGAGGCGCGTTTCAATAGAGAACTTGCGTCCGAAGATCTGCATACGGTCAAGAACACGGGTATAGGCGTCCCTCGCCTCGTTTCCCATACGGCCCTTTCCGGATTTCAACGGATCCTCCAGATCAAGTTTGATCTGGTTCATACGCTCGTACACCTTCGGAAAGGTAACCTTTGCGGAACGTTCGGGAACGAATTCCCGCCAGTTGGGGCTGTCCTCAAATACCCCCGCCTCGTCATAGAGCGCGTACAATGTTTCCGCAAGAATCGCCTTACCTCGTTCCATAAGGCCGTAGGCGCGGCAATAAATTTCGATGATTCCGTCAAGCCACACCTGGGGATTCACGTTATGCGGAACCTTCAGGATGTTCAGCTTAATAGGCAGGAATTCCGGGTTGCCAAGGCTGTAGAAGTGGAAGCGCTCCGGCTCTACAAACTTTGCGAGGATCCGCCAGTCCTGCTTCGGATCAAGGGCAACGATGCGAAGACGCTTGCCGCTTTTGCGGCGGACCTTGGTAAGCTCGGAAACAAATCGGGTTGCCGCAACGGTCTTACCGGAACGGGATTCGCCCGTGAAGATGCCGTGCATCAACTCGCCCTCCTCCAGACGGTACTCAAAAGGCGTTTCGTATCCTGTAGCAGGCGTCCAGCGTTCGCCGGAAAGCACCCTGCCGATATAGATATCCCCCTTCTTCATGGACGGCACCGCAAACTTCGGCACGTCCCCGACATCTGCAAACACGCCGCCTTCGGAAATGCGGGGCAAATGCGTGTAGGCGGCGAACTCATCGGAGAGCAGGATGGTGGAATAACGGTAAGATTCCATCCTTCCGCCAAGCCCCTCTTTACGATTATCCGCGCTGAAGGCGTAGAAGTGGTAAATCAGGTGGTTTTGCTCCTCGGGCGTCAGGTCAAGAATCTGCAAGGGGCAGATCATCGCTTCGGTGTTTGCCCAGGCTGATTTCGCAAGGGCAGACGCAGCCGCAAGATTTTCGGTGGAATCGGTTGCGATATACACATCGGTAAAGAATGCCCCGTTTCCCCGAAGCGCCTTCATAAGACGCATATTCTGGAAATCCAGAAGCGTCAGAATGTTCTTGACCTCCTGATCCATCCACTGATAGCTCTTGGCATAGCCGGCGGCAGGACCGATCCCCATACTGGTGGTAGAACCACTTGTAATGGTTCCGCTTGTTCCCAAAGCCTGACCGACCGTATGGCCGATGCTCTGGGCCGTACTGTTGCCGTGTGATGTGCCGTTGGTTGCTCCCCAACTCTTACCCGTTGTATCCGCAGTACTGTGCGTATAAGAATCGGTCTGGGTTGTGCCGTGGCTCACGGAATGGGAAATTCCGCTTGTCTCGGCAGAGGTGCTCCCCATGCTCTGGCTCTGGGAAGTCCCCGTTGTCTCAGTACTGCTGACGGATTCGTTATGGGTAGTCCCATTGCTCCAATTAGTCCCCTGACCCGAAGACCAGCTCTCACCGGTTCCGACAGAGGAATTGGTTCCCCAGGATTCCCCGTTACTGTGGGATACGCTGCTGGAGTTGACCTGCCCCACACTGGTTCCAACCGTGCTGCCGACCGTACCAGAAGTGCCATTGGTTTGACCAAAGGACTGAGACACACTCTCATTCCAACCACTACTCTGCGTGATGCTTTGGTTGTCGCCCCAACTTTGAGACACGCCGGAGGTTATGCCGTTAGAAACGGAATGAGAGCCTCCATTGCTAATCGAAAAAGAGATTCCATAGCTGTTGGTAGTAGAGCCGCCAACCGAGCTTGTAGCAGAATTGTTCATCGCTGTACTCTGACTCCATCCCTCAGAGCCATTTGTTCCCGTCGTGGTACTACTGGTATCGCCGGAAGAGCCGTTAACAACAAAGATGCCGCCGCTGAAACCGGAGGTGGTTCCCTCGGTAGAGCTGTTTGACCAGCCGGCAGAACCGCTTGTGCCCTCGGTTGTGGTCGTGCCGGAGGTAGTTCCGTTAGACCAGTTGGAACCGCTGGATACACTGGAATTGATCCCGTTGCTGACGGAATGATTCGTTCCGTCCGTAACGGTTGTGGAAGCAGAGTTATTAACACCACTGTTGTAAGACGAACCCTCGGTAAAACTCTGGCTTCCGGATACGCCGCTTGTATTGGAAGTGGTAACCGACTGCGAGGCTGTAGCCGTATGGGACTGACTCACCGACTGAGACTGCGTTACGCTGTTTGCAACGCCCTCGGAAACCGTATCGTTGACAGACTGGGAATGTGAAACACCCTGACTCTGATTCTGAGAAATCGAATGAGAGGCGTTTTCAGAACCGCCAAAGGACTGACTTGTGCCATCACCAACAGTCGTCCCCATACTCTGACTTTCATTTTGCCCCAAGGTTTCGGTAAAGTTTTGGCCCTGAGAAAAGCTCTGGCTTGTGCCGTTTGTTTCGGTGGTGCTTGTGCCAAAGGATTGACCGATGGACTCGCCTACCGTATGGCTGACCGACTCACTGACAGAGTTTGCAACAGAGGACGAAAAACTTTGTCCCGCTGTGTTGGTTATAGAATCGGCGTCCGTATAGGAATGGCTCCACCCCTGGCTTGCGCCCAGATTTGCCATATACATCATCGGGATGCTGATGGAGAAGTTCATCGAGGTCATCCCCTGAAGCTGCTTGTTCCATCTGGTCATCTCCTGCGCCGTCTGTGCAAGCCAACGTTCCAAATGCTCGGCCTTTACCGGGCTTGAAATGATCTGCAGGATATACTCCTTATCCGACATGCCCGCGATATATTCCTCGGTGGTATCCTGCGCATCGGGATTGACGGTCTTATTGCCCATCCCCTTATTACCGGCATCCACACCGCCGTCTTTTGCCTGTGGAATACCGCGAAGGACGGTCATCTTGTCCATCATATACATCTTCTCAGTGAGCCATTCCAACTCGTCGTAGGTCAGGATGCGGTGTTCCAGGACACGGTAGGTGCCCTGCAGGATGCTGGACAAAGCGACAAAGTCATTGTCCGCAATATACTTGGCTCTTTTCTCCGTCTTCGCCACGCCCTGCACGCCGTAAAGGTACATCATACCGAGAGGCACGGGATTAAGCAGATTTGCGATAACAGTCAGCAGTTTGATATTGCGCTCCCATACAGCCGCAAGAACCTGGGCGTGCATGGACATAAAGCTTTCGCTTTGTTTTGAGTTTTTCGGAAGACGGATAATACGCGTGAGCTTGATTGCCTTATAGAAGTGGACGACATTGCCGCCCGGTTCGTGCATTTCAAGTTCGTACATCAGATATTTCATACTTTTTCGGTCATCCGTGTATTCTTTCCAGCTCCGAAGGATCTTTAAGTCATCGTCGTGGCCCGGCTTTGACTTGCGTAAGATGCTCGGAAGATTCAGCATAGCATCGCCTCTTTCGTTTTAATATGGTTTGGTATTGTTTCGGATGTCCCGGATTTCTCTCGTCGCACGCTGCTTGGAGCGAGTTCCGAAGAACTGCGGAATTTTCTTTGCCTGGAAGATGAAGTACGCAATGGGATACGTGATCGCTATGATCCAGAGCAGATTCTGCAGCCATCCGACTACTGCAGTTGCAGACGAAGAAGCAATTGCCTGATTGAATGCTGCAGTAAAGTTATCCGCCGACACGCCCGATACCGCAATGATGACATAGCGGTACAGGAACAGGATCCCGACATAGCCAAGGATAAACCACTTAGTATGCCTGATGATCTCCTCCCTTTGAGATGGCAGGAGCAGTGCGAACACCGCGCCCACGATCCACATTGCACCTGTCAAAGGCGTGATGATCTTGCTCCCAAACCCATAGTAGGCGGTATCCAGGTACATCCACAAAACGAATGCGAGAATGTACACGCAGAGGTTCAGAAGCATCGGCAAATAGCTTCTGATGGCAGGCGGACTGGAATACATCAGCTCGCCGTCACTTCTCGGCACATCATGCCGTTTGAGCATAGGCACTCCTCCTTTTGATGAAAATTAATTGCAGAGGTTTCGGAGCATTCTCCCTTTCATCTGCAAACTTTGCCTCATTCACATCAGAGAATCTGTCTCTCATTTTTAACCTCGTTTCTTCTGGCGCCGAGCTGTTCAGCCAGGAAGATATACCCAATTGAAAGCACGCCGGCCACCATCCAAATGTTCCTCCACAGGAAGTAGACGATTTCAAGAAATCCGTTCCTGTTAAAAAGCAGAAAGTCCTGAAAAAACTCTAACATTGGCTACTCCTTTCCAGAAGCAGAGGCGCCTTCCTTTTTCCTGAACTTTATCAGGCATACTGGCTCCTCTGACTCCATGTTGTAAATATAGGCCCATTTACCACAGGACAGATCGTGCAAGCTTGTCAAATAAACAGACACGCCAGACTGTTTCAAGACATATGGTCCTCCGCAGGAGGCGATCCATTTCTCGATCTGGGGTTTCAGTTTATCCACCATCTCATCTCTTGTCGTGGCAAGAAAATATAGATTTTTTGTTACCGATTTCAGCTTGTTGCATTTATCTTCAAATTCAGATTGCCTGTGATTACCGCAATCAACCTCGTAATAATCTATAGCGCTGTTTCCGCAGCACACGATATCCGGAATACAGCGCTTGCCGCCTGCAAGGGAGATCGCATTGGCTCTTCGCTTGGTTGACACGGATTTATAGCTCTTACTATCCAAAAGAATTCGTGCCGCGTCTTTGATTGCATAGCCATGCCTTACATTATCGTGTTCGCGGACGAGCTGACGCATCTCCGATTCGACAGGCTGCTTACGGTATTCCTCCACATAAAACTGCGTCCCCAGTTGGCTAAGTTCAACCCCTAAAAACCAACGGCTGCCCGTGCTGATCTTCTCTGCCGTGATAATTGAAGCAGACAAAAGACTGTTGTGCGCATTATAGATAGAAGAATCGCTCACTTTCTTTTCAAAACGATAACGTATCGCTGCGCGGATTTCCGAGTATTCCGTTAAACCGGTATCACCAACAACTTGAATATATGTCTGCATCAGGGGCGTCATATTTCTTTTAATCGTGTCCATATCGACAACCTTGTAGTTTTGGCTGCTGCCGACTACTGTTGTAGATTTGGTTATTGAAGCGGCGTCACGAGTCAACCCCGCAGCCATATCAACAATCTTCTCCCCGCTTTCCAAAGCCTCGGTTTCAGCTAAGGCAGGACGGATATCTTCTACAGGCGAGTCTGTATCCACAAGATAGGCTGCGGTGCGGTCATTGTCGGGATCCGCAGGAGCTTTGCCGGAAAAGATTTCAGCGGCATTGTCGAGCATAACTTTGAGCTGGGTTGCCTGATCGGTAAGACCGGCAATCACAGCGTTCTTATCCATTAGCTTCTTTTTCATCATCTCGTAAATCTCACGGGATTTCTGCTGGTTCTGCTTGTGCGCTTTCTGCGCACGGTCAAGCAGTTCCTCCAAAAGCATTGTTTGGAGTTCCTTTGCCGTAATGTTGTTGTACGCCAGCTCATTTTCCAGAATCTTCGCGCAAAAGGCACGGAAACGGGTGATAAGCTTCTGAGTATCATCCGTCGCCTCCCGAATATACTGATCCATGCCCTTGATCTGCTCGTCCTTTGCTTCAAGCTGGCTTTTCAGGCGCATGATGATCAGTTCAAGTTCTCTTGTACTTTTTGCCATCCGACCACCTCCGCCCTATTCCTGCTCTCTGAGAAATGCGGAGGGATCCTTTTTCAAGACTTCATCCCCCAGTTTCCACTCACGAAGTTCCATGCTGTCGAGCCTGACACGTTCGCAGAGATTCGCCATATCGCCGCGAATCATATGGAATGAGGACAGAAACTTATCGCGCCACACCGTTGCAGTGCTGATACTGTCCGTGCTGCCCGTTTTCAACCCGTCAACCATCTTCTGCAGATACACGGCGATATCATTGGAAAGGATCGTTTCCATAGATTGCTGCAGCACTGTCTGCTCATCGCTAAGCTCCATAGCCGTGATTTTGGGGATCATGATGTCAACGCGTTTATTCAAAAGTGCCGTATACTGCGTCGCCGCCTCCATTTCTGTGATATCCTCATTCGCCAGATGAATGTCAATTACCGTGATATCCACAACAAGGTCTTCGATTGCGTCGTAATGGCTCCTGAGTTCCATATAAGCCTCACGGTCTTCCAAATAGTCAAAGGACAGTACGATGGGCTGCCTGATGCCGTTCTCATCCACATAGTAATCGGATACGAGCATTCCAAAGAGAAAGAATGCAAAATAGGCGCACAGCGCAATCAGCAGGCTTTTCAGCCAATGCTTTTTGATAAAGCGAGCTATTTTTCTGCCTTTCGAGGCAGACAGCTTCTCCTTTGGCGGCTTAGGAGCAGGCGGGGTGATGTTGACGGTTTCAATTTTCCATTCTTTCCGCATAAACGCCTCCTCATACTGTATCATCAAACACACAGTTAAAGAGGTACTCAACGTCCTGCGGAACGATCTCTGCTACTGATTCCGTATAATCCAATCTTGCCGAGCAGTTCTCACAGATGACAAAACGGGACATCTCCCTTGTCTGCAAGGCGCCGGCAATATAGACCTGAGAGGATTTTCGAAGTCGTTTCAAATCTTCATCCGCCTGGGAACCAAAGGATTTCACCCATGGGTAATCCGACTTGATAACGCCGTCGTGTTCCTTCACGCGGTACTTGCGGTTGATGGCGATCTGATACTGGGTAAGCGACACGCCGCTGGCACTGTCTCTTCCGACCACGTCCGTGCAGATCGCTCCGATCACACTCAGGTTATTAGCAAATTCCGCAAGTTCCAGTGCCTCATATTTCCCCTCAAGGCACACGGGCCTGCCGTAGGATATGACCTCTGTGATAAGGGATTCGCATTCCGTTATCACGCCGCAGTTCTCGCAGCGAAACCTCTTTGGAACCATTTTCGTGGTAACCATCCCACGGGCCATCAAAAAACAGCCGATCTGCAGCTTCTTGAAATAGTCCTTAGCCTCCTGCTCACTCAGACCGTAGACGTTGACATGGGGATAATCAATCCTCCCGTTCCGCCTGACCGTCTTCAGGACGAAAGCCATACGGTAATTCCTGTGTTCCTCGTTAAAGAAGACCACAGGCACTTTTGAGACTTCCCCAACCAATGTGATGGAATTTTCTCTTGCCATAATAAACATACCTTCCTTTATTGAAATTCGCCCTTACCGTAAATTCACGGCAATATGTCAGGTTGGCAAGAGCTATGTAATGCCGCCGAGGGCGGCTTGTTTCCTTATTTCTTCTCCGGACGCAGATCGAGTACCTCCGAAAACTCCGAAACGACAAGCTTGCAAAACGCCTCAATGGCGCCGATGTTTGCTTGAAGCTGATCCAGGAATGTATTTTCATCAGCCGTAAAATCATAGTTTACATACAGCAGTTCACCCACAGTGGCAAGCCACTTTTGATAGATTGGAAGCGCTTTCCTGCTCTCGGCAAGTTTTTTCACATTGATCCAGCCGTGATAATTGCCGAGAAAGCAACTGAATATTTCGTTATATCTTTCCTCAATATCCAACCTCTCTTTGCCAAACATCCAATCCTCAACGACCTGATGGATCCCCTCTTCCTTCGCTTTCATAGCACCCTTACAGGTTCCATCTGTTTGCAGGATATACTCGGGCTTTGCCTTGCACTTTTGTACTCGCCCAAGCGGATAACTGAAGCATACAAAGGGTTTATCTTTGTGTACTCTGCAAAAGTGCAGCCCGTCTTTCTGGCCAAGGAACGGGCAGCGTGTGCCAATTACTCTGTCACTGCCGAATTCATATACCGGGCGAAATTTGATGATCGCCAACGGCAATTTGGAAGATTCTCCCGTATACAATTCACAGTATTTCTTAAAAAATTCTACGACAGTCATTTCCTTGGCCTTGCAGAGACGGAATATATCAAAAGGATTCAGCAATATATCCTCTCTGTTACGACAGCATTCGCCGCATTGTATACAGGCAAATTCAAAAGTGTCTTTGCGTCCTAATACCGGCAGTTCACCTCGTTCGTACTGCTCGGCTATGATTTCTTTGAAGTTCTTTTCTTTTTCCATTTTCATCATTGTCCTTTCCATCTGAACTCCATCGCAAGTTACAGAAATCCAATCCCTCCAGATAACTTTCAATGTGCATAAGGACTTTGATATGCGGCGTCCGATTTGGCAAGTAAAAAGCTATACCTTTTTGTACGCCTTTTCAATGCGACTCTTTGCTATTTCAAAATAGCCGGGATCTTTCTCGATTCCAATAAAATTTCTGCCTGTTTCAGCACATGCAATGCCACAGCCTCCGGCTCCCATACAGTTGTCCATTACGGTATCCCCCTCGCTGCTGTAGGTCAGAATCAGCCATTTCAGGAGTCCCACCGGCTTTTCGGTTCTGTGGAGCGCGATACCGGGATGCGGCTTCGGCACTCGGATGATGCTTGTGGGATATTTCTCCGTACTCCCCTTGCGGAAATCGTCGGTCATATGAAACTGACCGTAATTACTGTTCTTGTGCTCTTTGCCCATATAGGAGACACCCTTGCTGTGAAGCGGCTTTCCTTCCGTAAACTGTGGATGATATTCAGGAAGCCTTTTGTAAAAGACGGCGATCTGCTCGTGCTGCCGGAGAGGCATCCGCGCGGCGTTCAGGAACCCCGTTGTTAAGACCTTATCCCACACAAGGTCGTAACGAAACATTTGTCGATTAGACTGTACCAACTCGACAAAGAACACTCCCTGGGCGAACAGGGTGATACATCCGTGTTCTTTGATAACTCTCTTATACTCACTCCAAAGCGGTTCAAAGGGAATAGCGATATCCAGTTTATTCTGCGTTACTCCATACGGGAGATCGCAGGCGATCATATCCAAGGAGCCGCTTGGTATCTGTTGCATTACATCAAGGCAATCCCCTAAATACAGGTTAAACTGTCCCTTTGGTATCTCCCCCTTTTGCTGTACGGACGTATTGCGAAGGCGCGGCGCTCACGCCTTCGCAATACCGAAGTTATACGAATGTTGAGAAGAACCACTATAGGCAAATATATTAAATCAGCATAGGCCACGCCTTGACTATGCCGATTACGAAGAGAGCGATCCCGATCAGGATAACGGCCTCCGCAAATATTACAAAGGCGTATTTTCTGAAAAAGCTGCCGCCGGTCTTGCGCACCGGCAGCATACAGATGATGAGCGCGATGCCAAACAAAGCAACCACCAGCCCGGTCAGAATCCACAGGTTAAGACCTGAGTATACCCACTGCTCAAGCATCAGTCATCACTCTCCTCCCCCTGCTTACGATCTGGGAAGCTGCGGCAGGCCGCAACCTCCTCGATATGTGCCAGCCTGTCTCTGTCCCTCTTTGCCTGCTCGTGCAGATCGTCATTGCGGAATTCCTCCAGATCGTTTTCGATGGAAGTGTATTCCTCCTGACGCTTCTCCTGGTTCTTCTTAACCAGGAAATACAGCGCAATGTGAAGCAAAGCAAAGATGAGCAGGTCCATTATGATAAAAAGTGCTGCATACACTGATTAACCTCCGTTCCCGGGCGGTGCCCCTTCCAATCTCTCGCCGGCGCCCAAACAGTTGATCTGAAGGGCACACATCAGGGACATCCCGAAGATACCGCCCGCGACAAATGATACGATGCCGGCCAAGAGATACACTTAGCCTTTTAAGCTAGTCTTTATCTTCCTGTCAAAGAACAGAAGCCCTGCAAGAGAGCCGCCGGAGAGAGCAAGCAAACCGAACCACACGGGCAGGCTGCTGTTGTCTCCCGTTTTCGGAACATCCGGGATGGGCTCGTTCTCTGCGGTCACCGTTATGAGCTGTCCATGCTCAGTAACAGAGAATTTGTGAAATCCCGGCTGCGCGATATACCCGTCCACCGTCGCGGTTTCCTGCCAGAGATAATTTCCATAAATGATCCCGTCGAAACGGAGGATGCCGTTAGAATCGGTTTTCCCCTCGGCAATCATATTCTCATCGGCGTTATAGATGGCGAAACTGACGCCTGCAAGAGGTTTGCCCGTCGACTTATCCACTTTCCGGAACTCAATGGAACCCTTCTTGAGAACGTTAGCAAATACAAGTGCGGACTCTTCATTTGCCGTGATCTCCACGGTCTGCCCGTCAGGCATCACATAGCGCACGTTGTCAGGAGCATCCTTTTCAAATACTTCATATGCGCCCGGCCTGATGCTGACAGAAATCTTGCCTTCAGCATCCGTCTCAAAGGTTTCAGAGTACTTGTTACCCAGAAAATCCACGCCTTCAACTACGAATTCAAAGCCTTCAAGGATGCCGTCCTCGGAAGATTTGGATATAACCAAGTTCCCGAGCTGTGCCTTGTTCAGGAATCCCACGCCTGCCTCATTCTCGACTATAACAGTTTCACCATTCGTTCTGATCTCAAAGAAATAGACGTTTTCGTCCTTTTCGAAACCCTCGGGCGCCGCCGATTCAACAATTAAATAGTTTCCGCAGATGAGATCATTCAGCTCGTAGATACCAGTTTCAGTCTCTTCTAAGGCATTCACGAAAACATCCTCTTCGTCAAACTTGCCGTTACCGTTGGCATCTTCATAGACATCGAATACAGCCCCGGTAAGCTTGTTCTCCGGATAATCTTCGTCCAATTTAGCAAGCAGCACGTTGCCCTTGATGCGCTCATTCTCCATCACAATATCAATGGCCATACCGTCCGAATCGATGTATACATGATAAACTTCCAGCGTCAGAATGAAGCCTTCCGGCTGCTCGATCTCGGCAATCACCCAATGGCCATATACCACGTTCTCAAAGGAAAATTCACCGGATGCGGAAGAGATATCTACCATAAATGCGTTTTCACGGGTGAACTCGGTTTCGTCCGGACGGAACAGGCCGATTACCGCGCCCGCCACAGGAGCATTGGACTCGTCCACCTTGAGACCCTTGACGCTTCCATAAATCAGTTCATTCAGAATCGGGTTGCCATCATTGACCTTGATTTCCACCGTAGCGATATCAGTGCTATCCTGTTCCTGATACTCAAAGACTACCGGATACTTGGTGTTGTTCGAGAGATATTCGGGACCCGCAGACTGCAATTCCTTGACGTAGAATGCACCGAACGGGATATCAGCAGTGAAGGTTCCCGCACCGCTTGTGCTGAACTGGATGATCTCGATAAGACCGTCAACAGGAATTACACTTCCGTCAGAAGCCTTGATTTCCTCTGCAGCAAACAGGCCGAAGGTTACGGTTCTGTCTCCGCCAACATCAAATGTCTCATCGGTTTCGATCACCTTTTCTAATTTAATCTGCACCTTCTGTCTCTCGTTATAGAAAGACGCGGATACATCGGCCAGTTCCACATACTGCCCGGCGTAGACCAGTTCTACAGTCTGTTCGCCGGAAAGCAGCATACCATAGGGGCACTGTACCTCAACCACTCGATAGCGGCCCAGGTACAATGCTTTGCTCTGGGCTTCACCCGTTGCGGAAGTGGTAATGGTATCGACCACATCGCCCTTCTTCGCCCTTACAGTTCCATCAGGGGTGATGATGTCCTCATCCGCGATGATTTTAAAGGTGGCGCCTGCCAAGCCCTGAACGGAATACACGGGCAGATACGCCTCACCGTTGGTCTGAACGCTGCTGAATACCTCGCCTGTCTTTTTAATATGGATGGCGCCCTTCTGCGGCTCATTGGGAAAGTCTACCACGATCAGGGTAAGGCCGTCTTCATAAACAGCTTCATCGTCATCCACCTTGAATCTGACTGGCTCATCGTGAAGCACATAGCCGTAAGGCGCCTGTACCTCAACCAACTGGTAGCAGCCCTGGTTCA
>ERZ857984.700-NODE-700-length-36061-cov-4.730156_pt1 | contig 36061 bp, 32 predicted proteins | sample MGYA00519914_ERZ857984 | MGnify/ENA primary metagenome ERZ857984 (study PRJEB31778, sample SAMEA3449417) | human gut metagenome | biome: human gut; feature: human-associated habitat; material: faeces | place: United Kingdom | collected 2010/2012 ... | reverse complement strand
CCTACATCTACAAGAAGACCAGCGACACCAAGGCGTATGCCGATGAAGCGTGTACCATTCAGCTGAGCACCAGTGAGCTGACTGACATTTTCCTGAAGGGTGCCGTGGTGAATGCTGCGGGCGTTCTGTATAAGCCAACCGCCCTCAAGACCGCTTCTGGTATCGCGACAATTACCTATGTGACCGCCGATACCAGCACCGCGACCACGGCTGTTCTGGCTACCCTGGTCTCCAAGGCTGACGAAGCGGCGGAGACCTAAGAGGTGAATCAAAATGGCGAAGTTCAGCGGCTTGATCGGATACGCAACGGAAATGCGAGAAACTTCGCCTGGCGTATGGGATGAAGAGATTATCGAAAAGAAGAGCTTTGGCGATATTCTGCGAAATAACCGGAAGCTTGAAAACGGAGAAAACATACATGACGATCTGAAGCTTAACAATCAGATCAGCATCGTGGCTGACCCGTATGCAAGAAATCACTTCTTCTCCATACGCTATGTAAATTGGATGGGGGCGAACTGGAAGGTAACCAATGTGGAGGTTCAGCTTCCGCGCCTGATTCTGACGATTGGGGGTGTATATCATGGGCAAACGAACGAATCTACATGATATGCTTTGTGATATCATGACGATTTGCGTATCGGGAAGACCCCCAAATGTATACTTCCAACCCCCTGACAATTTGAAGATGTCGTATCCGTGTATTGTATACTCGTTATCGGACATTGATACACAGTTTGCGGATAACATTCCATACATTCGGCAGAGGAAATACACGCTGACGGTAATCGACCGTAATCCTGACAGCATTATCGTTGACAAGATTTCGGAACTTCCGAGGTGTTCCTTTGACCGATCATACAAAGCAGACAACCTGGATCACTGGGTGTTTAGTATCTACTATTAAAGGAGGATTCCAACATGTTCTTGATGAACTGGGACGCTATCGGCGAGCGTATTTTCGAAGCCGGTCTGGATCGCGGCGTTCTGTATACCGCGAAGGAAGCGGACCCCTATGGAAAGGGCACCGCTTTCAACGGCCTGACGGAGATGACCGAAAAGCCTGGCGGCGCCGAACTGACCGATCTGTGGGCTGACAATATCAAGTATGCTTCCATCCGTGCTGCCGAAACTTTCAGCGCGACCATGGGCGCGTACACCTATCCCCCGGAGTTTGAGGAGTGCGATGGCTCCGTAGAAGCTGCGAAGGGCGTTTACATTGGTCAGCAGACCCGAAAGCCCTTCGGTTTTTCCTACCGCAGCATGATTGGCAATGATCAGCATGACGGCGCTGATCTTGGCTACAAAATTCATCTGCTGTACGGCATGAGCGCTCAGCCCTCCGAGCGCGCGCGTAACCCGATCAATGAGTCTCCGGACGCAACCACTTTCAGCTGGGAGCTGGATTCCACTCCGGTTAATGTACCCAATTACAAGCCGACTTCCCATCTCACGATCGATTCCACTAAGGCCAACGCTGCCAAGTTGGCCGAGCTGGAGAAGATTCTCTATGGCACGCCTGCCGGAGAGAGCGGAACCCCGGCCGCCGTTGATGCTCGGCTTCCGCTGCCCGCTGAAGTTATTGAAATGATGGGCGACGCTGTCGAAGTCTAATAATCGATTACTGAAAACTGGATAGAGAGCTGAGATAATTCAGTGGGAGAACGAGACGCAGGCGGGGGCGTCTATTTTTTTTTGTTCTAACATGAAAGGAGAAAACGAAGATGATTAAGAAGACCATGACCTTTATCGACTATGATGGCAATGAGCGCACTGAAGATTTCTGGTTCAACCTGAACAAGGCCGAGGTGGCCAAGATGGAGCTTGGAACAACCGGCGGTATTCAAAAAATGATCGAGCGCCTTGTACAGGAACAGGATAGCGCTCGCATCGTCGAGATCTTTGACCAGATGATCTGTGCCTCCTACGGCAAGAAAAGTCCGGACGGTAAGCGCTTCATTAAGAGCCAGGACCTGCTGGACGAATTCAAGCAAACGGAAGCGTATTCCGATCTGTTCATCGAGTTGCTCGGTCATCCTGATATGGCGGCCGCATTCTTCAACGAAGTGCTGCCGAAGATGGATGACGCTGCTCCGGATGCGAAAACCGGGGTTCAGATGACCATCGTTTGAGATAGAGAACTAAATTTGAAAGAAATGGAGGGAGCGAATGCTTAGGGTTGTGATTCCTGAAAGAGAGTTTTTCGACGAACGAACCAACGAGTTTGTGGAAACGGACAGTACGGTTCTCACTTTGGAGCATTCGCTTCTCTCTTTAGCGAAATGGGAGTCAAAATGGTGTAAACCATTCCTTGGGACCACTAACAAAACACATGAAGAGTGTGTGGATTATATTCGATGTATGACGATGAACGAAGAGTATGTAAATCCCCTTGTTTACAGAGGGATTCCTAAAAAGGTTTTCGATCAGATTGACAAGTACATCGAAGAGCCGATGACTGCCACAACCATAAACGATACGGTTGTTGGAAAGAAGAATCATGAAAGAATCACGGCAGAGATTATTTATTATTGGATGAGCGCTCTGGAGATTCCTTTTGAATGCGAGAAATGGCATCTAAATCGTCTGCTTATGCTGATTCGAGTGAGCAATATCAAGAATGCCCCTCAGAAGAAGATGAGCAAGAAGGATATCTATGCACAGAATAGAGCGCTTAACGAGGCGAGGAAAAAGAAACTCGGCACTCGCGGATAATCCGAAACAGGAGATGAGAGCCTTGATACGGTTTAAGCATTCCGGCGATTTCAAGAATACAGAAGGACTTTTTCGTAAAGCAAAAGAGAGAAGCTATCTTCGAGTCCTTGAAAAATACGGAAAAGCCGGTGTAGAGGCACTTGCCTCCACAACCCCGTCTGAAAGCGGAAAGACCGCCGCTTCATGGGATTATGAGATCGTGCAAAAGGGAAACGGATACTCCATCTACTGGACAAACAGCAATGTCAACGATGGTGTGAACATTGCATTGATTTTGCAATACGGGCATGGAACCGGAACGGGCGGATATGTGCAGGGAATCGATTATGTCAATCCTGCTATCCGTCCGATTTTTGATTCTATGGCAAACGAAGTATGGAAGGAGGTAACGTCGTGAGCAATTCGATTGACAAGAGAATTGTCGAAATGCAGTTCAACAACAAACAGTTCGAGAGCGGTATTCAAACCAGTATCAAATCCCTGGACCGGTTAAAGCAGAATCTGAATCTTGAAAAAGCTGCAAAAGGGCTGGAAAGTCTTGAAAAAGCAGGACGTTCCTTCAACCTGTCCAGTATGAACGATAGTATTACGGCTATCAGTAATCGCTTTTCTGCGATGGGCATCGTAGGAATGACCGTTCTGCAAAACATCACCAATTCTGCGTACAACTGCGCGAAGAGGATGATGAACATACTTGCCGTTGATCCGCTCAAAATGGGCTTTTCGGAATACGAGACGCAGATCAATTCGGTTCAGACGATTTTGGCAAATACTTCATCAGAGATGGATAAGCTGGGATATGATCAGCAGCAGCGGCTTGACATTGTGAACCAAAAGCTTGACGAACTGAACGTTTACGCTGATAAGACGATCTACAACTTTTCCGAAATGACGCGAAATATCGGCACATTTACCGCTGCCGGCGTTGAGCTTGACACTTCTGTGTCATCCATTAAAGGTATTGCAAATCTGGCCGCCGTATCTGGCTCTACAAGCCAGCAGGCAAGCACCGCTATGTACCAGCTATCGCAGGCGATTGCTACAGGAACGATCAGGCTGATGGACTGGAACAGCGTGGTCAACGCCGGTATGGGCGGCGAAGTGTTTCAGAATGCCCTAATTCGAACGGCATCCAATATGAAAGTGGTTGGAGAAGACGCTCAGAAAATGTTTGCCAAGCTGCAAGCCGGAGAAGTCTCCTTTAGAGACAGCCTTTCCTCCGGATGGCTTTCCAGCGATATTCTGACCGCTACGCTAAGCCAGATCGCCATGGATTTTGAACAGATTGCCAAGGCCAATGGATTGCTGCTGGAAAACGGAGCCGCGGACATCGAGTCCGCCAAGAAGCTGATGAGATCCTCACTCATCGCAGAAGGATATACCGACGACGAAGCCGACGAGATCATCAATCTTGCGGAAACCGCTACCGACGCAGCCACGAAAGTAAAGACGCTTACACAGCTGTTTGATACGCTGAAAGAAGCGATGCAGAGCGGATGGACGCAAAGCTGGGAATACATCATTGGCGATTTCAACGAGGCGAAGGAGCTTTTGACCAGCGTAAGCGATTATTTTGGAGCTATTATTGGCGCATCCGCTGATTCGAGAAACGCCATGCTCGCCGATTGGGCGGAGCTTGGCGGAAGAAATGCTCTGATCGACAGCTTTTGGAACATTATTTATTCCATTAAAAACGTAACCGGAACCATCAGAAAAGCATTTGAGGAATTCTTTCCGCAGACAACTGGCCAACAGCTGTTTGACATCACTAAGAAGATCAGTGATTTTACAGAAAAGATTAAGGTCGCGACTGAAAACAGCGAACTAATGGGTAGGGTAAGCCGCGTATTCAGAGGCGTAGCTGCCGCGCTTGATATTGTAAGAACAGCCGCGGGATGGGCATGGGACGGATTTAAGAGGCTGCTTGAACAGACCAATGGCGCTGCCGGCGGCTTTCTCGATTTTCTGGCCGGTATTGGGGATTCTGTTTCGGGTTTCCGAGATGCGATCAAGAGTTCCGAAGCACTGCAGGGCATCCTTAACGGCCTTGGAAACACCGCAGCTGCCGTTTACGATATGGTGGCCGGCGGAATTAAACGAATCGGAACGTTCTTCGAAAATCTTTGGACACAGATTCAGGGAAGCGGGATCTTTACCCGCATTGGTGATTTCCTGACAGAAGTGCTTGGGAAGATTCCCGAATTTATCGCCCGAATTGGCGAATGGGGAAATTCTATTATCAATTGGGTGAAAAGCTGTGAAACGCTTAAAAATGCATGGAACAGCGTGAAGGGGTTCTTTGGACCGATTATCAGCGGTATCGCCGACTTCGGAAAGGCACTATGGGATGGTATTCAGGCTTTCTTTGGCGAGGACACCAATGGTGAGGGCTTTTTAGATAAGATCAAAGTGCGATTCAGCGCGTTCGGAGAGAAGATCGGCGAGTGGTTTGAAACAATCGAGCCGAAACTTAAACAGGACTGGGAGAATGTAAGAGCATTCATGACCGCTCTGTTTACGAAGACGATTCCACAATTCTTCGCAAACCTCAAAATGGAAGCAATCCAGAAGTGGCCATGGCTTGAGCATATATTCACTTTCTTTGAAGAAACATGGGAAAAGGCGCGCGAAACCTGCGGACCGATCCTAAACCGAATCAGGGAAATTGGAATGCAGCTCTGGACCGCCATCAAGAATCTCTTTGGCGGAGAAAATGAACCCAAAGAAAGCGAAATGACATTTGGCGAGTCGATTCGAAATATTGTAAGTGAAACCTGGAATAAAATAAAAGGTTTCTTTTCCGATTTCTTCTTAACAACCATTCCTCAATGGTTTGAGCAGTTTAAGGGGGTAGACTGGGGAAAAATCATCAAGACCGCTTTGGGCATCTTTTCCGGTGTGAAGCTGATTACAGCCATCAGCGGCATAGGAAAACTGGGGAGCGGTCTTGCATCTATCGGTGAAGGGCTTGGCGGAGTAGGGAGTTTGCTTAAGGACATCGGAAAGAATGGACTTACTGTAACCAAGGTATTCAAGAACAAGGATTCTTTTGCTACTTCTCTGCTTAAAATCGCAGGATCTATTGCTGTTATGGTGGGCGCGATCGTGGTGCTTTCCAATATGGAAGCGGAAAAGGCGTGGAAGGGCATTGGAATGCTTACGCTGATTGCAGGCGAGCTTTTGCTTGTGACGGCGTTGTTCAAGAAGGTCGACGCCAATGGGGACGCACTACTGAAAGCCGCAGGCGCTATTGCGCTGATGGTTGTTCCCATGTATCTGCTCGGGCACATGGACGTCGAAACAGCGATTAAAGGTGTGCTGGGTATTGGTATTATACTTACTGAACTTGCACTGTTCATGAGAATCGCAGGAAAAGGAATGAGTGAAAAGCAATCCTTTATTGGACTGGCTATTTCGGTCAACCTGCTTGTGCTGGCTGTAAAGGGGCTTGGGGACATGAACACCGACGATGCTCTTCGCGGTGTGGTTGGCCTTGGAGCTGTGCTGTTGGAGCTCAGCCTTTTCATGAATAAAACAAATACGAAGAATATCACAGGCATGATCTCCATGGCGCTTGCGCTTAACCTGATGGTTCGCGCTGTTCGCAAGATCGGATCGCTGAACAGCAAGACAATTCTCAAGGGTGTTCTGGGTGTCGCAGGCATTGCAGCCGCTTTCTCCGTACTTGTCAACAGCGTAAAGGGAGTGAATTTCGGAAGCTCTATTGGCGCGCTGCTGCTTATGGCCGGATCGATAATTTTGTTTATCGAAACGTTTAAGCAGGTTGAAGGCGCAAATGCGGACAGCATGGTGAAATTTGCTGTTTCGCTTGCAATGATGATGCTTTCTATTTCTGTCGCTATGAAGATCATGAGTACGATTCCGATTACCGGAGCACTTGCGAGCGTAGCCAATTTCGCGATCTTTATTGTTGGCGTTGGCGGTATCATTACTGCGCTTGGCTGGATTCAGAGTGAATGGAGCGGAATGACCAGTTTCCTTGAAGAAGGCGGAAATGTGCTTGGTCAGATCGGTACAGCTATCGGCAAGTTTGCCGGAGGTATTGCAGGTGGATTTATGCAGGGCATGAATCTTCCGCAGATCGGAACGGATCTTACCGATTTTATGACCAACGTGCAAGGTTTCATTGACGGAGCAGCCAATATCAAGAGCGAATCGCTTACTGGAGCGCAGACGCTGGTAGGCGTGATTGGCTCGATTGCGGGAACGGAGTTCAAGAACTGGCTTGTGAATCTGTTTCTTGGTGAGAACCCCATTACCAAATTCTCGGGCGACATCGTTTCGCTTGGTAAAGCGCTTACGAGTTATGCGCTTGCAGTGCTTCCGATGACACTTGTGCCGCAGACGGTGATTGACCGTTCTGTGAGCGTGGCTACGGCACTTGCCAGTGTTGCTAAACAGATCCCCGCGACTGGAGGCATCCTTAGCGTGATCAATGGTATCGGGGACATGTCCACTTTCTCCACGAACATCAAGAGCCTTGGCAGCGGACTTACTGATTTTGGTATTGAGATTTCCAAGATTGACGACAGTAAATTCAATCAGACTAAGATTGATGCGGTTATTGCCGTAGCAAATGGTCTTGCCGCGCTTGAAGAGGGGTTGGAAGGTCAGGGCGGATTAGAAGATAAGATCGAAGGCGTCAAATCCCTGTCCAAGTTCAGTGAAGGCATAGAGCCGTTTGGTTTGGGTATCAATAAATTCATCACAGAGGCTAACAAAATTATATTTGACCCAAAGACTGATCAGGAGAAAATTGAGGCTGTAATTGCTATCGGCAATGCGTTGAGAGTTCTTGAGACTGGGCTGGAAGGTCAAGGCGGTTTGGAAGATAAGATCGAAGGTATCAAATCTCTATCCAAGTTCAGCGAAGGTATGGAACCATTTGCCGAAGGCCTTAACAGCTTCATCAGCCAAGTTAGGCTGATTGACTATGATCCAGACATTGATGGGGCAAGGCTTTATGCTGTGATGGATATTGGAAAGGCATTGGCTGATCTTGAAAACAGCGTCCAAGCACAGGGTGGCTGGGTAGATGCGATTCTGGGCATCAAATCTCTTTCTGCATTTGGCGGAGAGATGCCTGACTTTGCGACGGGGCTCAACAACTTCATCACCCAGGTGTCCGCACTTGAGGATGATAAATACGATGCGGATAAGATTGAGAAAGTGCTTGCCGTAGCTGCCGCCATCAATGAGCTTAATCATGCGCTTCCGGCTACTGATGGATTTATTCAGGGCATCCTGGGTACCCAGGATTTGGGACTCTTCTCTGAAAACATCAAGAAGGTCGGCGAAGCGCTATCATCGTTCAGCACCAATGTTGCCGGTTCGACAATTAACAAGGCGGAGAGCGCTGTTTCTGCGCTTGAAGTGATTCGAACATTTACAAGCACACTGAAACAGGAAGGAGGCCTTTGGAACGATATCGGGAAGTTTTTCGGAGGAAGCCAAGAGAATACACTCCTCGGATATGCTGCGAATATGCGCAAAATTGGCGAAGATCTGAATATCTTTTCGACAAATATTGAAGATGTTAAGATTGACAATATTGGAAAGGCATCCGGAGTAGTCGAAGCAATCGGTGAATTTATCGAAACTCTATCGGTTAGCGGTGGTGTTCTTGAAGTCCTTGGAAGCTTCTTTAAGGGAAACAAAGCAGCAACGCTTGAAGCCATGAGTACGCAAATGGGAAATTTCGGAACAGAGATCGGTAAATTGGCAACGGGTATATCGAATATCGAGACGACGCAAACCAATTTTAACGGCGCGAAAATCCTGTTTGACAGCTTCAGAACTTTTTACTCAGCGGTTGAGGAAGCAGGAGAAATCAGCTATACCGGAAACATGAATGATCTGTTGTGGACCCTTGACGATTTCGGAGTTTCTCTTGCTGCTTTCAGCACAAACCTTGGAACAACGGACATCAGCACACTCTCATCTGCCACAGCAATTATTGAAACGCTGACAACGTTGGCTTCGAGCGCAGCGGGAATCAACCCCGACAACGTGGGTACAATCGGAGCGATTCTTGAAGAGTTTGGAAAGCTCAACATGAGTTCATTTGTGACAGCTTTCGCCGAATCTAGCGGAGAAGCAGTATTGGCTGTTACCGGGCTGATCTCTCAGATCAGAACTACAATTCAAAATGATACAACTGTTGGGGCAGCTTGTGCTACGCTATCCCAAAGAGGTGTTACGGCGCTTCGCCTTACATGGATCGACTGGTTTACCGCGGGATCTTATCTTGGAAGAGGTATGGGTTCCGGCATTACCAGCGCTACCGGATTTATTCGTACTGCTGCGGTCAACGCGGCAAGAAGCGCTATCAGCGCTGTACGCGTCACATGGGACGAACATTCGCCGTCAAAGGTTGGCGCTGAGCTCGGTCAATTCTGGGATATGGGTCTTGCTGGAGGTATTGACAGGTATGGTTATCTGATTGGGCAGAGCGCTGCCGATGTGAGTTCCGACGCTATTCGCTCGGCACAATCCGTATTGAACGACATGAGCCATATCGGAAGCGATATCGACAGCAACTTTACCATTCGGCCTGTCATGGATTTGACAGATATCCTAAATGGAATGAACGATATCGATGGACTGTTCAGCGGCGAACGGACAATCGCCAGCGGTTATTTTAATGGTCTTACCGGAATTCGAAGCGCAAGAGCGTTCGCAAGCGAACAGGGCAGAATTACAGCAATGACGGACAATGGAGACATTGTAAACGAACTGGTGATGCTGGAAAAGAAACTCGACGAATTGAGTGAATCTGTACGAAACATGAAGATTGTACTGGATACGGGCGTTGTCGTTGGAGAAATCACGGAAGGCGTTGATGAAAACCTCGGCGTTCTGGCAGGACGAAGAGAGAGGGGGAACTAATTATGAAGAATTTTTAATGAAAATTTAACTCTTTAGATGTTGACGGGGGGGGGGTATTTGGTATACTGAAAAATACTAAAATTCCTTCACCTGTCGCATCGACAGGAACTCGACAAGTTTTTCGCCCTAATGTGAAGGAGGAAATGAAGATGAAAAAGATTCTTTCTTTAGCGCTTCTCACGGTGCTGCTTATTCCCACAGTTGGTTTGGGCGAGGAAGTAATCGATCTTACCTCCATGACGCTCGAAGAACTGATTTCTCTCAGAAATTCCACAAGCGGCGAGATCTATTCAAGGCTGGGGTTTTCATTTGAAGATAGTGAAATCGGAGCCGGATACTATCTAGTTGGAACCGATATCAAAGCGGGAACATATGAATTCATTTGTACTTTTTGTGAGACAGAATTGGGTTACGGAGGCGACCGCGTATATAATTTGGGGACAATATGGATTGTCAGCAGCGATGCCGAAGATGCGGAAAGGCTCCATGAATTCGGAGACATCCGAGTTGGGGAGAAATACAAGTTTGATCTAGAAGAAGGACAAATGCTCGTCATTGGTCGTTGCAATGGCGTGATTCAGGAATACGAGCACAGTTGGGCCCCATAATGGGAAGAAGTATCTCACAATTACACTTATCGATGGGGATGCGATTAAAAATGCCGGATGCTCGGGAACTCCTTCAGGGGTTCCATGATTTCAGAAGAGGTGAAAGACGTTGGGATATGTGGCAGCAGCTTTTATCTTACTGATAGGCTTTGTCACATTCAAGCTTCTTCATTTTGCATTTCGTTTTTTGAAGAAGGGAATTTCATCGTTTACTAATTATCTTTGCACATCGAGTCGTAAAAAGAAGAGCAATGTTGCTTTTCCGGAAGACGCTTTCCCTCAGTATTCGATAAGTCAAAATGAATTTTCTCGAATCGCCATGAAAACGGCTTACCGGCATTCGCGAATCGACAATGTTGATATCGATGGGAATGCAGTAGTGATTACGATCATCTCTCAAAGCGGCGCCAGTAAAAGCCATGCAAAGATTTCATTCGTATTGAAGGGGCCAAGCATTGGCGAATATCAAATCAGGCAGGATAATTACGATACAACCGTACCAGAAAAAATCGCTGACAAGATCCGAACTGAAATTCGAAAACAGGTTGGACTTGCAGTATGATGAGCCATAAGAACCCCGGAACGAATCCGAGGTTCTTTTTTTTATCTCAAAAAATGAAAGAAGGGGATTGAATGTACCATTCGATTACGCTTGGAACGAAGAACACATGGGATGATTGGCATTTAATTCCCACATCCCGTCCAGTTGTGAATCCCCCATCGGTAAAGACCAACGTGGTTGAGATTCCAGGTGGAGACGGTATTCTTGATCTGACCACTGCGCTTGCAGGGCGAGCATTGTACAGAAATCGAACGGGTTCATGGGAATTCTATGCAGAGAACGGCTTTAGGGATTGGGCGACGCATTTCAGCAATATCATGGCGTATCTGCATGGGCAGAGTATGCGCGTTATTTTGGAAGACGACCCGAACTATTACTATGAAGGCCGCCTTGCTGTGAACGCCTGGAAATCCAACAAGGAACGAAGCAGCATCGTAATCGACTACGATCTATATCCCTACAAGAAAGAGATCGACGGCATCAATGAATACTGGCTTTGGGACACTTTTAATTTTGAAACCGATGTTATTCGATATTATAAGGATCTTCCTGTCAAGGGGTCGCTTGAAGTGGTGCTTATCGGCGGTATGATGCCAAGCGTACCAACCATCATTGTATCAAATACAGGTTTCTCTGTCGGTTTCCTTGGAAAAACGTATAAGCTGGCGAAGGGCATTAACGTGATCGATGAAATTGTGATGCAAAACGGAGAGAACATTCTGACGTTCACCGGAAATGGAACACTCACGATCGAGTACAATGGAGGCCTGTTGTAATGTATTATATTTACGCAGACGACAAGATGCTCTACCGTCCGTCCAGCGAAGGGAAAACTATTACTGCCCCGAAACTTACGCTTGAAATTGGAAAAGCCGGATCGCTTACATTTAATCTTCCTCCGACTCATTCGATGTATAGCAGCCTGAAAAAACTATTGACAAGTATAGTTGTTGAATCGGATGGCAATGAGCTGTTTCGCGGAAGAATTCTATCAGAGGGGCGGAAGTTTGACAACACAAAAACAATCTATTGCGAAGGGAGTCTGGCTTACCTTGTGGACAGCGTTCAAAAAGCCGAAGCCTTTGAAGGCACTGCGCATGAGCTGTTTCGCAAAATCATTGCCAAGCACAACGCGCAAGTAGAGCCTGAAAAGCGGTTTATCATCGGTGAGATTACAATCGAAGACCGCCCCATTATCATTTCCGGTCAATCGGACATCATTACTGATGCCGAAACCGACGCTTTTGACTATAAACAGATCGCCATCAACGCGACCACAAATGAGTGGGCTACAACCTACGACTATATTTCCAACTGTCTAATCGACTATTGCGGTGGTTATTTAAAGACAAGACGCGTGGGAGATGACAACTATATCGATTATGTCATCCACTACGGAAGCTCCGCCACGCAGGAAATCGAGTTCGGCGTGAACATGCTCGATCTAACGGAGGAAGTATCGGCCGAAGAGCTGTTTACCGTGCTGATCCCGCTTGGCGACGACAACCTGACGATTGCATCCGTAAACAATGGAAGCGACGAGCTGGTAGACGAAGCGGCGGTTGCGCTATATGGGCGCATTGTAAGAACGCATGTGTTTGACCATGTGAATCAGGCGTCGACGCTGCTGGAAAACGGTATTCGATATTTGAATACCAATGTCAATGTGCCAATCACAATCACCATCAAGGCGGTTGACCTGCATTTACTGAACCCGACTATCAATGAAATCCATGTTGGCGATCAGGTGCATGTGAAATCCGTTCCACATAACATCGTTGATTATCTGACCTGTACGAGAATCGAATACAATCTTGAGAATCCAGCCAATACGGTCTATACATTTGGCAATCCGAAGCAGACGCTGACACAGCGATACCGCAAGGACAAGCGGAAGGAAGAAAGCGACACCAGCGGATCGGCGGGTGCTGGCGGAGCCGGAAGCAAGGCTGAAGAGGAAGGCAAAAAGAACCTCGATAAGTTTTTTGACGCATGGATCAACGTGGACAAGGAAGCAGCCCATATCGACCTTGGCGCAGTTTACAAGGAGTTGGTGGATGCTAAAGAGGTACTCAAGAAGAATGTCGGTATCGATCTAAATGCGCCGCAAGGAACGGTGGATATTTTCTCCATGCGAGAGGATCTTCGTGATCTAGACGGGCGAGTCATCAAGAACAGCGCGGAAATTCAACTGGTCTCCGACGATAAGCAGAGCCAGATTAACGCGCTGGTTGGATGGAGCCAGGAGTTCGAAGGAGAAACGCAGGCATGGCACGCTCAACTCAAGCTGCAAGCTGACGAAAACGGCGAAGCGATCGCCGAGCTCAACACCAATTATCTCAAACGAATTGCGGAGATTGAGTTGAAAGCAACAGAGCTTGAAGCGTCCGCATTGATGAAGGCGGAATATGAAGCCAACAGGTTAGCGGACCTTAGCCTGATCTCTGATATCGACCAAAGCGTCGCGGTCTTGTCTACGCGTTATGACACCAATCGAGCAGCTGATCTGAGGCTGATTTCTAATATAAACGAAAGTATTGCTACACTAAAAGCGGATTATAACGGGAAGATTGCGGCCATTGAGTTAAAGGCAACGGACCAAGGTACGCTTATACAGGCAAATGCTGATGCAATCAAAACCAAAGCCAGCACTTACAGCCTGAATGCCGCAGTTACCACTATCAATGATCGAATCAAGATCGTAGAAGATGATATTTCCGGTATCGACGAGCTGATCGCAAACAAGATCGAGGCTGCCGACATCGATGTTACTAAACTTGTCTCAAAGACACTTAAGGTTACTGGGCTTACGGCGGACAATCTTTACGCCAATAACTATATTAGCGCCCCAGCCATTCGAATGGGGGGAGTTACCGTCGCTACTCAAAACTGGGTCAACGAAAAGCTTTCTAATGCGGGGTATCTGACTTCCCTGCCCGATTACATCAAAGTGCCCACGCTCTCAGCAACCAGCAATATGTATTTGGGAGGGTGGACTGTCGCCACTCAGAAATGGGTAAAGGAATATCTCGCTAGTTTCAGTATATCCTGGGATAACATTACCGGGAAGCCGAGTCATTTTCCTGCGAAATCGCACAACCATTCATTCAGCTTTAGCAAGAGCATTGCGAATGGACATACGCACAAGATCGTCATTAACGGAAAAACCTATACATCACAGGGCGTTTCTACCAACGCCACTCATAGCTTGTCTGTCAGCGGAGTTACGGGCTATACAGGAGGATAAATTCAAAATGAAAACATTGTATGAACTTGGTCAGGAGATTATGAAAATTCGCGAGGCGGTGAACTCTCTTGAAGTGAAGGGACAAGAGAATGCGAGGCTCGTCATCTACTGCTTTGACAAATGCAACGGTATTATCCAAGCGATCAATAACGCTGCAAGTGAAAAGACTGCTCCTAAAAACGAGTCCACGCACGAAAATAACACTCCTGACAAGAAAGGTGATGTAGATGGCTAATATTCAAGACTATCTTGACCAAATTCGTACTGCTGTATACGGTATCGATGTTCGGGATGCGATTCATGATTCCATCGAGGAGTGTTACACCGATGTAAGCACAGCAAAAACGCTGGCGGATCATTCCACTTCCGCAGCGAATACGGCGGCTGCCAACGCCAACGCAAAGGCGGATTTAGCGGATGCGGCCGCAAAAAGCGCCAACAGCGCAGCTGCCAACGCCAATACATCTGCTTCCAATGCAGATATCTCCACCGCAAATGCTAACAAGGCCGCGAACAATGCCAATGAAAAGGCGGCTCTCGCCAATGCGGAAGCTACTAGTGCGAATATCGCCGCTGTAAACGCCAATAACGCCAGAGCCGAAGCAGAGACCGCGACAGAGAATGCGGACACGGCTACAGCCGCAGCAAATAAGGCTGCCGCAAACGCCAATGAAAAGGCGTTACTTGCTGATAATGCAGCCAATAGCGTTGAGGAAGCCAAAACCGCTGCAAACAATGCTGCAGGCAGAGCCAACACGGCTGCGGATAATGCCGACGATAAAGCGGCGCTTGCGAATGCCGCCGCCAGCAATGCCGACGATAAAGCGGCGCTTGCGAATGCCGCCGCCAGCAATGCCGAAAAAGCGACAGCGGGCACCGAAGCGGCTACGGCTGCTGCCAACACAGCCACCGAGAATACCAACAAGGCAATCTCCGATGCAAATGCCGCTAAAGACGCCGCCAATCTAGCTGCATCCGGCGCAAACAATGCAGTTATTGCAGCAAACACAGCGGTTACCAATGCCAATACGGCGGCTGCCAACGCCAACAACAAAGCCATGCTCGCAGACAATGCCGCAAGCAATGCAAACAACGCTGCTACCGCTGCGAACAACGCCGCCGTAAAAGCAAACACTTCCGCTGCTGGAGCCGACGCGTCGGCTCAAAATGCGAATGAAAAGGCGGACGCCGCCAATATCGCCGCGAGCAATGCGAATACAGCTGCTTCCAATGCCAATGCGGCGAGAGATGCCGCTGACACTGCCGCAAGTAGCGCCAATACGGCGGCAACCAAGGCAAACAACGCAGCTTCCAATGCTGATCTGGTTGTGACGGAATGCAACACGGCGATTTACAACGCCAATGTTGCCGCTGCCAGCGCGACCAGAGCTGGAGACCGGGCGGATTCGGCTTCGGAGATGATCGAGGGGATTACGGTAACATCGCAAAGCGTAGGCCCGAACGATCTGGCTGAAGCGACAATTACTGAGATCAATGGGCATAAGAATATTCATTTCAGACTAAGGCAGGGTGCAACGGGAGCCCCTTATATTATTAAAGGGAACGCCTATGAAACCCTGGGCGATCTGGAATCGGCAATCAGCTCGCCTGCTATTGGCGATCAGTACAATGTTGGCACAGAACCGCCTTATAATGTCTATCGTTGGACAGGTACGCAGTGGGAGAACCAGGGGGCTATCGGTATCAGCGTTTCGGAGATCACATCCGTCGAAATCGATGCCATCAGAAATAATGAAACGGTCGATCAGACTTCCGGCAAATATCTTGACATTATTGGTCTGTCGTATTATGTGCAGAAAACAAAGGAAGATCTTAACGTCAAGGTGGACAAGGTAACCGGTAAAGGTCTTAGCACAAACGACTTTACCAACGAATATAAAACCGCAATTGCGCAGAATGTGACGGATATTGACAGCCTTGAAAGCGGGAAGGTTGACAAGATCGAGGGTAAAGGACTGAGTACGAATGACTTTACCGATTATTATGTGATGAAGATCGCTGAGCTTGAAGGCATGTTTGACATCCTTGCCCGAACCGGAACGATTTGGCGTAGGATTGAGGATTCTAGCGGTAACGCTATCCAGGATTCCAATGACAGTGATATTGAAGGCCGCGTTGTATTTGCACGGCAATAAAAGAAGGAGAAGATAGATGAAAATTACAGATTTTTCTCAGATTACCGAGCTGGCAAGTGACAGCGTTTTGATCGTTGACGGTACAACGGGCACGAAGAAGATTCTGACTAAGGATGCTATTTTAGAAATGCTTAGCCAGATTAGTCCTCAGACGCATCGTATGATTTTCCGCGGTAAGAATCTTGGGTCAGCCCTATCCACAGCGCAGAAGACAGCAATTCAAAATGGTTCATTTGACGATATTTTCCTCGGGGACTACTGGGTGATCAGCGGACTCACCTATCGCGTGGCAGACTTTGATTATTGGTATCGGTGCGGAGACACCGATTTCACGAACCACCATCTGGTGATCGTACCGGATACCAGCATGTATACGCATGCGATGAATGACACAAATATCACCGAGGGCGGTTATGTTGGCAGCAAGATGTATACTGAAGGCCTTACGCAGGCGAAGAACACGATTGCAGCAGCTTTTGGCGATGCGGTACTAACCCATCGAGAATACTTGTCCAATGCTGTGAGCAACGGCCGTCCTTCCGGAGGCGCATGGTTTGATTCCACCGTTGAACTGATGAATGAAAATATGGTATACGGCACCAATATTTTCGCGCCGCACAGCGATGGTTCCAACATTCCTACACAGTATACGATCGGTAAGGGTCAGCTGGCATTGTTTCAGGCCGTTCCCCATTTTACGCATAACAGACAATGGTTTTGGCTGCGTGACGTCGTGTCTTCGGCTTATTTTGCCTTTTGCGCCGACTATGGTTATGCGAACTACTACAGCGCTTCGTACTCTGGCGGTGTTCGTCCGGCTTTCCCCATTGGTTGATTCTTTATCTAGGGGCCCAGTGCCCCTACGTTTTCATTTTATCCAATGACATAAGGAGGATATTTTCGACATGAACGAAGAGTATCGTATCGTTCTTGCTGATGGTACAGAGATTAAGAACCTTCGGATGAACGGGAACAATTTCATTTCAGATACACCGATTGAAGCGAGCATCTTTGACGGCGTGCTTTCCCCGGTAACGATTTATGAGGGTTTTGCTCCGGTGGTGCATGAGCACATGGAGCTGGTTCAGGTCTCGCAGATGGGCGCTGAATACTGGTTCATTCTGCGCGACCTGAGTGACAAGGAGCTCGCTGACATCCAGATGCGCGCTGACATCGATTTTCTGGCCATGATGACTGACGTTGAATTATAAAGAAGGGAACACGAGATATGAGCGCCAAGTATGAGACCGTTAAGCGGTACTACGATATGAGGGTGTGGAATAAGCAGCGTGTAAAGGCTGCTGTTGTGAAAGGCTGGATTACCGATGAGGAGTATGCGCTGATTACAGGAGAAAGCTACAAGTGAGCGTTCTGGTAGTCAACCGTAAAGAAAGCCGATTTGAAGCGATTTCCTTTGCGGTTGATTTACACGACATGTTGATTGAACTTATGCAGCGAAGTTTCGGCTTGCGGGCTGTAGAGCAATTTGTGAGAAAACGCTTTGCCAGAGGGGCGATGACAGAGGACAAGATCATCTATTATCGTCAGCTTATACATGAAGCGAAAAAGCGGATTGACGAATATGCCTCAATGCTGACAAGCAACGTAAGAGCGGCCAATACTATTTATCCGACAAACATGGATGAATACTACACAAGACGCGGATATCAGAATGCCGCCATCATCAACTGCGAGCAGATTATCAAGGAACTGCAGCATATTGTGGATGTGTTTGAGGTCGATATCAACATGTATGACCGTTACATTCAGGCCATCGACCGAGAGATCGGTTTGATAAAGCATTGGCGTCAACGGGATAATCAAATCAAAAGTCGTTTACCGGGCAGTGCCTAATGCACGTCGTGTCTTCGGCTTATTTTGCCAATTGCAACAACAATGGTAATGCGAACTACAACAACGCTTCGAACTCTAACGGTGTTCGTCCGGATTCTTCAATGTTTAACTGGGGAAGGAGGCACTGTCCGTTCCTCTTACAGAGGATCAAAGACAAAGCCAAATGCGATTTACTACGGTAAGTATCGCTTGCACGGTGAATAAAACCTTATGACTTACGAAGAGATTGTTTGCGACGCCAATAACTTATATTCGGCCTACCTAGCCTCTATGCGCGGGAGTAGATGGAAAGAGCGAAATCAGAAATTTGCGATGAATTATCTGAGACATATTTTTCAGATACAAAGCGAACTGCAAAACAGAACGCTCGTCAATTCCCCGGTTGAGGAATTTATTCTCAGCGAAAGAGGCCGGGCCAGGTCAATTACAAGCATTCCGATCAAGGATCGAATTATTCGTCATGTATTATGTGATGAGATTCTATTGCCCGAGGTACGAAAGCGCGTGATCTATGATAATTGCGCGTCTATCAAGGGCAGAGGCATCAGCCTGCAGAGAAAACGGTTTGAAGTCCATCTGCATAAATATTATCGCCAATATGGAAACGACGGGTGGATTCTGCTCGGTGATTTTTCCAAGTTTTACGACAACATTCCGCATGATCGTGCAAAGGCGGATATTCTAAAACTGTTTGAAAACGACAATTTTCTAGCGTGGCTGATGGATCTGATCTTTGACGGGTTTAAAATAGACGTATCCTATCTATCCGACGATGAATATGCTTGCTGTATGGATACGGTATTTAATAAGAACGAATACCGTAAGATCGACAAGAAACTTCTCACGGGCGAAAAGTTTATGGAAAAATCCATCAACATCGGCGATCAACTTTCGCAGGTTATCGGCATTTACTATCCGCATCCAATTGATAATTATATCAAGACTGTCAGAGCGCAGAAGTTCTACGGTAGGTATATGGATGACTGGTACATCATAAACCCCGATAAGGAAGAACTTGAAGACCTGCTTGAGCATATACGGGAAATCGCAAAGAAACTTGATATTCACATCAACGACAGGAAGACGCGAATTGTAAAGCTCAACAGCATATACTGTTTTCTTCAAGTCAAATACAGCCTGAGAAGCGATGGAATGATCATTAAACGCATTAAACCCAAGCGGATTACCAGGATGCGGAGAAAACTGAAAAAGCTGTCCATTAAGGTGACGGCAGGGAAACTCCCCTATGAGCAAGCGGAAGAAATGTTCCGCAGCTGGATGGGGAGTTTTTATAAGTTAATGTCGAAAAAGCAGCGATCGAATTTGATTGAACTGTATGAGGCCTTATTCCATAAGAAGATTACCATTGTGAATAAGAAGATGATATTTAAGGATATCAATGATCAGACAGGAGGAATGAAGAACATGAAACCCAATGGAAAGCAGGTAGCACTGGCTGCCATAAGCACTGTTCAAACGGGTTACACCTACGATGAAATGGATTGTCAAGCCTTCGTTGAGCATTCGGTAAAACAAGCCGGCGGAGATATGGATTATAGCGGCAGCAACGATATGGCACGCCATATGGCATGGCTCGGCACAATCGAAAACGCGAAAGCGGATGGTAAGCTCATTCCGGGCGCGCTTTTGTTCATTCATGAGGATAATGAAAGCAATCTTCCAGAATCCTATCAGGGTGACGGTTTTGGTGATTTCAGCCATGTCGGCGTTTATCTTGGTGATAATACTTTTAGCGACGTTGACAAGAATGGTGATTTCCGCACCTGTGATGCGGCTCATTCGTCTTCCACGATGGGCAGGGCTGCTGGAAGCACGCTTAAAAATGGCTGGACACACGTTGGTCTTGCAAAGGAGATCGACTATGGCGAAGAGATCATTGAAGGCGTTCAGCCCGGCCATACCGAGGATGAATCTGAAGAGGAAACGGCCGATCTTACTGGAAGTTTGACAGCGGGTACCGCCCCCGCCAAGCAATACGCCGTGGTTCACAGTAAAAATGGTAAACCTGTGAAGCTGCGTAAAAGCGCCAGCAACGGAGAATCGGTTTACTGGAAGGTGAACAATGGCGCTCGTGTTCTTGTAGAGCGCGAGGTTGACGGCTGGATGTTGATTCGTGCGATCTGTACGGATGGCCGCACTCGTAGAGCATATATGATGAGCAAGTTCCTGAAGATGGAGGTGTAAGTCCATTGGACGAGGTACAGGCGTTGACGAGCAATAATTTGCTCACGTTTCTTCTGGTTTTGGTAGCGCTTGCGACGCTGTTTATTCTGTTTTTTAACGTAGTAGAAGCAGTACATAAGCTGAAGAAACCGCAAGAAAACAAAGAGAATAACCTTATGATTCGCCAGGGGGAATGTGAAAAACGCTTTGCGCGAGACTATCGCGTTCTCGATGAACATACCAGACGAATTGAAGACGTTGAAGAAACGAATCATGTGCTATGCGCAGGAATTCATGCTCTTTTGGAACATGAGCTTCACAATGGTAATTCGGATGAAATGAGAGCCGCAAGTGAGGCATTATTCAAGCATCTGAACAAATGACCGGGCGGTGTTCGACTATGGCTAAACCTATAAAAAAGCAATATGTTCAGTTTTCCAAGAGAATCACCGTAACGGTATCTGTAATGTGGTGCGCCTTTCGAGTATTTACACTAATTCTCATTGCCTTTCGACCTGAAATTGCTGAAGCAATGACCGCGTTTCAGAAAGGCGCAGATGACGTGATGATGATTGCGCTCGGTTTCTACTGCGGCAACTCTGTCGCGGAGAAGGGCATTCTTGGATATTTCAATGCAAAACAATCGAATCAAACCGATGAAGATGATTCTGAAGTTTAATTGATATTTTTGAAGGAGGTAACTTTCATGGAAAATTGGGTTGGTATCGCGTCTCTGGTCGTTTCGCTCGGTATTGCTGGCGTTATGATTTATATGTACAAGAAGGGGAAGATGCCCGAAAGTGACATCAGCAACATCGCTGGCCTGATCGACCAGGTGACGAATGTTTTGAACGGGCTCGGCAAGGGTGAATCCCTCGTTGCTGTATTTGCGGAGTATGCTGCCAAAGCCGTCCGTATCGTCGAACAGATGGTCAAAAACGGCCAGCTGGAGAAGGATAATGAAGTTCGTAAGTGCGAGGCTCGTGCTATTGTTGAACAGCTAGCCATCGCCGACGGTGTTGACGCGGAGATGATCTTTACCAACACCGAAACCATTGACAACCTGATCGAGGCCGCTGTAAATGAAATGCAGACTCCTGTTGTGGTTATCGAGCAGAACCTGATGGTTGATGAGAGCGAGGCCGCTGTACTTTAATTTAGGTTAGAACCTCTATTCTAAGTTAGATATTTACCACAGAAACAGAACACAGGTGACGGTTTTCTGTGGTAAAATCATAACGTAAACAGATGGGGCAGTGCGCAAAGAACGCATTGCCTCTTTCTTTTTGCGCGAAAAAAAAACATCTGCTTAGAAGGAGGAATACCATGAAAGACATACCGCTTTGGGAGAAGTATACGCTGACTGTAGAAGAAGCCGCTTTATATTTTCGGATAGGGGAAAATAAGCTGCGAAGGCTCATCAATAACAATAAAGATGCCCTTTATATTTTGTGGAATGGAAACCGTCCTCAGATCAAACGGGCGATGTTTGAAAAACTGATCGACACGCTGACATTGATTTAAGCAATCCAATGTACTATAATAAATGAGCCAGGTCGGGTTCGGACAGGAGGAAGAAATGTCTGAAAAACGACGGGATAGCAAGGGGCGAATTCTGCGAGACGGAGAAGTGCAGCGAGGAGACGGAATGTATATGTTCCGTTACAAGGATGCAAAGGGCGTTCGCAGATGTTTGTACAGTTGGCGACTGACCCAAACGGACAAGATTCCGAAAGGAAAACGATCGACTGAACCGCTTCGAGATCAGGAGGAAAGAGCGCAGCAGGATATTCGAGACGGCATTGACGGATACAAGGCAGCCAATACTACGCTTAACCATTTTTTTGATGAATACATTACCATGAAGTATGAGCTGAAGGATTCCACAAGATGCAACTACAAATACATGTGGAGAAAGTTCATACGGGACGGTATTGGGCAGATGGAAATTGGCAAAGTCAAGTTCAGTGATGTGAAGAAATTCTATATTTCGCTTATTCGTGAAGGCGGTTTTAAACCAAATAGCGTGGAAAATATTCAGACAATTCTTCATCCGGTATTTGAATCGGCGGTTCGTGATGGATACATCCGCATAAATCCTACAAAAGGAGTGCTATCGGAAATTAAGAAGAGTCATGATTGGGAAAAACCCAAAAGACACGCTTTAACGGAAAAACAGCAGGCACGGTTTGTTGAATTCACAAGCCGATCTCGAATTTACAATCATTGGATGCCTCTCTTTACCGTATTGCTCGGAACTGGCTGCCGGATCGGTGAAGTGCTGGGGCTCAGATGGCAGGACTGCGACTTTAAGAATGGTATTATCGACATCAATCACAATCTGGTCTATCGCCAGATGGAAGACGGGAAGATGGCGTACCATATCACTACTCCAAAGACCAAGAGTGGGACGAGAATCGTACCTATGTTCAAGGATGTAGCCAGCGCCTTGCAATCCATACCCAAAGGCATCAATGAATGTCAAGTAGATGGTTATAGCGGATTTATATTTTGCAATCGGTTTGGCGAGATGCTGCATCCGCGTGTTATCAACCGAGCCATCTACCGAATCATTCGAGATGCTAATAAAGAAGAAGGTGAACATGAGATGCTTCCTCATTTCAGTGTTCACAATCTGCGCCACACATTCTGCACAAGGATGTGTGAGAATGAACCAAACGTAAAGGTCATTCAGGAGATAATGGGGCATCGCGATATTTCGACCACAATGGACGTCTATAACGAAGCAACCAAGAACAAGAAGATGGAAAGTTTCGCAAGGATGGACGGAAAGATGATCATAGCGGCGCACTGATTCTACACCAAGTTTTACACCAACCAACGGTGCAGATACGAGAGGTTATGGCCGGTTACGGACGGTAGATTGCAGGAAAGCGTTGACGCTAAAAGGTTCCAAGGAGTTATGAGAAACTGCGTAATGAATGGATTTCTATTCCCCACGATGAAGCCTTTGAAATCCGGAACTGATGCCGTACAACAGGCTTGCGAAACCGTCTCGGGGGATGAAAAGGCAGAGCCGGAAAAAATCGACTTTTCTAAGGTGGAAATTGAGCCTTTGTTTCAGGATTACGTTGACTTTGAAACCTTCAGCAAGTCCGATTTCAGAGCCGTCAAGGTGCTTGCCTGCGAAGCCGTACCGAAGTCGAAGAAGCTGCTGAAATTCACCTTGGACGATGGTACAGGCGAAAACAGAACGATTTTAAGCGGAATTCACGCCTATTACGAGCCGGAAGAACTGGTGGGCAAGACCTGTATCGCCATTACCAATCTTCCGCCAAGGCAGATGATGGGAATGGATTCCTGCGGTATGCTGATAAGCGCCGTACATCATGAGGAAGGCAAAGAAAAGCTTCATCTTCTGATGGTGGATGACCATATTCCGGCGGGCGCGAAGCTCTATTAAGACGGATTGCCCAAACGGGAGAGCGTTCCTAAAATAGATCCAACAGGATGCATCGTTTGGCGCAGGCAAATGAAAAAAATCGCATAATGAGAAACCAAGCAAAGAACCAAAGAGGGCGGTGTCTGAACAGGCAGACATCGCCCTTCTTGAATGGAAAAACCCATGTCTGGTTGTGGAAACGGCACAGGAGGGCTGTCTGACCGAATGTTATTATGCGTTGCTTGCAGCAACGGCCCGTCTTATATACAATCATGGCAGCATCTGAAAGGAAGGTGGTTATCCAAAATGCTCAATGAAAATATCCGCTCAATCAGAAAGGCAAAAGGGCTTTCGCAGGAAGAACTTGCCATCAAACTCAATGTGGTGCGGCAGACGATTTCCAAATGGGAAAAAGGCTTGTCAGTCCCGGATTCCGATCTGTTGATTTCCTTATCAGAGGTATTGGAAACCCCCGTAAGCACGTTGCTTGGAGAAACGGTGGCTGAGCCGGAAAGGAATGACGTAAAGGCGATTTCCGAAAAGCTGGAGGTTATCAACCATCAGCTCGCCCAAAGAAAAACAACGAGGCGGAAGATCGTTCATTGGATATGTATTGCCTTGTGTGTGGCTGTTGTCATGATATTTGCGGCCCTGACCGTATTCAAGAGCCCTTACTTGGGCTGGGATGCCAGTGCCCCTGAAACCGCCGTTATCCGAGTGGGCGTTCATACCATGGAATGGATATTCGTAAGAGCCGCACCGCTTGTCCTGCTGGGAGGCATTGTCGGAGCTTTTTTGACACGAAAAAAAGAGTAACAGGGAAATCGGGCCGTTAAAAAGCCCGGCTACGCGGAAAAGCCATGTTTCCTGCGCAGCCGGGCGCCTGAAACGCTCCTGAGAATTTCCGGAACGGAGAAGGGAATGTCCGCCCCATGGGCTGTTGCGCGGAGCAAAGCGACCCGAAGGTGGGGGCGAAACGAGCGGCAGGCGCGGGCGGCGCCTGCCGCGACCATCGAGCGCGTGGGGCATGGATATAACATCCGTCAAGGTGCAGAGAAAAGCGCAAAGGATCGAACCATTGCGCCATGATAACGCCACCTTCCACACTTTGTCAGCCTTTTTGCATCATGCGGGGCACGAGGCGCAAGTCAGATCAGGCGCGCCTCGCAGGGGTATGATACAATGGGGACAAAGCCTGGGCAAGGAGGGGAAGGCCATGTGTCAGTGGCACAGGAATATCCAGCGCATGATTGACGAAATCGACGCCTGTATCCGGCGCGAAGACGACGAGGCGTCAACGTTGAGCCGCCTGGCCGGAAAGCTGGGATACTCGGAGAGCTACGTCTCCAGGAAATTCAGGGAGCTTTCCGGCATGCGGCTGAGGGAATACCTGTGCGGCCGCAGGCTGGCCTTTGCCCTCAGGGATCTGCGCTGCGGTGGAAACGGGATTCTGGACATTGCGCTGAAATATGGCTATTCCTCCAGCGAGGCGTTTGCCCATGCGTTTAAGGCGGCCTACGGGCTGTCCCCCAGCGCATACCGCCTGAATCCTGTGCCGGTCGCGCTCCGCACCGTTTTGCGGCCATTGGACTGTTATCTGGTGGGGGCGGAAAAGACAGACGCAGCGGAAATGGACGGCGGGATAAAGACGTATTTGATAACGCTTCCTGCCCACAAGTTTCTGCACATCCGCAACTATGAAAGCATCGGCTACTGGGACTTCTGGCAAAAACAGAGCCTGATTCCCGGGCAGGACCATGAAACCATTTGCAGGCTGCTGAGCCGCATTCCTGACAAGCTGGATGATTTGGGCAGAACGGAAGCCGACAGCGGCAGCGGGCAGGTGATGGGGTTTATCAACGAGCCGGAGGGACGGATCTGCAGCTGGGGCATACCGCTTGCGGAGGCGTACGGTGTCCGTCTGCCAGCCGGCTACACGGGGCCCGTTCCGCCGCAGATGCAGCTGATGGACGTTGCAGAGGGAACCTACGTCGTTTTTGAGCATGGTCCCTTTGATTTTGAAACGCAAAACGCCCTGGTTGAAGAAAAAATCGAAAGGGCGATGAAGGCATTCCAAGACGCGCGGATGGGTTACCGGCTTGATCTGACGCCGGGCAGGGTGTTCTACTTTTACCATGACTGCAAGCGATTCTGGAAGTATGTAAGGCCGGTGAGGGAGGAAACGACCACCTCGCCAACCGACGATGAGGCGCAGGCCGCACGCCTAAAGGAATAAGAAAAAGCAGCTTATGCTTGCTGCTTTGCCACAACGCGCCAAAGCCTGGACCGTCTCTTGCAACAGGGACGCCAGACCGTTGAAAAACCCACGATTTGGGAGAAAGCCGCGTTTCTTGCGCCCTGCAGGCGCTCGCAACGCTCACGGAAAATGCCGCGGCATAAGGCTTTGGGACGCAGCCCCCAACCCCGGCAGGCGCTGAGGGAAGCGCCTGCCCGGTGGGCTGTTGGGCCGTAGGCCCAAAGCGACCCGCAAGTGGACCGCGACGATTGAGCGGGCAAAACGGAAGGAACATGGCGTCAGGGAAGCACGAATAATTGAGCAACCGATGATCCCCCTGCACTCCGCACCTTGTCAACGGCCTGACGCTTTCTCCTGATGGCAACGAAACAGAATGCCATAGGCAAATGAAGCCGGTGGCCGGGCACCCTGCGATCCATTCCAAGCCGGAAAAAGGGCCAATGGCCTGCCTACTCCCTCGACTCCAAAGCGCCCTCACGCGCCTTGCCGGTGGAGGAACGCACAATGAGCTGCGGGGTGTATTCGATTTTGTTGACAAACGGTCCGGGAGCGGCGGCAGGGGCGGTGCGGGAGAGGATCATGTCTACGGCGGCCTGACAGCGAGTGCGCAGGTGATGATCGATGGTGGTCAGACTGGGCGTGGTGATAGCCGAGGAAAAGATGTTGTCAAAGCCGCACACCGAAACATCGCTCGGAACACGGATGCCGCGGGCGGTCAGCTCGGCCAGAATGCCCAGGGCAGTCATGTCGTTAACGCCGATGAGCGCGGTGGCATTGCTGCGACGGCGGATGAGCTCGGCGGTCAGGGCGCGGCCGACGTTGTACTCGTAGGGCATGTTGGTGAGAGCGTCGGCCTCGGCGCTGCGTTCGGCGGAGAGCACCTCAAGACCATCCCGAATTCCATGAGATTCCAGCTGCCGGCGGATGCCCTCCAGGCGCTGGCTGCGCGCCAGGGAGAGCTGATTGAAGGGTGTGGAGATAAAGACCAGCCTGCGGTGGCCCAGCTGGCACAGATGCTCGGCCAGCAGCGCGCCTGCGGCCACGTTGCGCAGCTCAATGGAGCATACGCTCAGCTCATCCTGCTTTTCCCCGATGAGCACCGTGGGCAGGGTGTCGGCGATCTTCTCCACCAGCCGGGGAAAGCTGGGAAGAAACGTATAGATAATGCCGTCCACGTGCGCGTCCACGAATGTGTTGAGGTAGAATTTTTCCAGCTCCGGCTTTCGAAAGGTGTTGCACACGATGACGCGGTAATCCAGGCTGTCGGCGTACTGCTCAATGGTCTGGATGATTTCGGAATAGTATTGATTGGTCAGCGTGGGGGTAAGCACCAGCAGCATCCGGGAGCCTGCCTGCGCGCTGGCCTTTTTGCGGGCGGGCAGGTGGTAGTTGAGCTGCTGTGCGGCAGCGAGCACGCGCTCGCGCGTTTCACTGCTGAAGGTAATTTTGCTGCTGTTATTGAGAATCAGGGATACGGTGGCCTGTGATACACCCGCCAGCGCCGCCACATCCTGCGAAGTCGCCTTTTTCATATGGAATCGTACCTCCTCATTCATCACTAATATTATAATGAAAATAACCCACGTGTCAACCAGCGTGTCCGCGCTCAAAAAGGCCGTTTTTTCATGCTGCTTTTCCACGGTTTTTCTTGACATTCAAGCGCTTGTCGGCTATACTGATGACGATGGATATTATTTATATTTAATATTTATTACTAATATTTCAATACTGGGACAGGGAGAAAGTGGTGCATTCAAGATGGAAATGGACCGATCCAACGCCCGTTCCCTCCTCCGGAAACCCATCCTGGCCCTTGGCGAGCTGCTGGTGGACCTGGTGCCGGAGCGCACGGGTATGCGCATAGAGGATGCCGGAGCGGTGATCAAGACCGCCAGCGGGTCGGCGGGTATTTTTGCGTGCGCGGCTGCGCTGCTGGGAGCCCAAAGCGGCTTTATTGGAAAGGTGGGCCGGGACAGCCTGAGTCGAATGGTGATGCGCACGCTGGAGGAGCAGGGGGTGAACCTGAGCTGCGTGACCGTTACGGACCAGGGACAGATTGGCCTGGCCTTTCTGGAATACCTGCCGGGCGGCGGCCGCAACTATCAGTATTACCGCAAGCATTCGGTAGGCAGCCTGCTGGGCGCCGACGACCTGGATCAGGCCGGTATAGCGGGCGCCTACGCGGTACACTTTCCCGGGATGCTGCTGGAGCTCACGCCCCAGATGCGCGGCGCGTGCGAGCGGCTGGTGGAAATCGCCCGCTCAAACGGCGTGCTGGTGTCCTTCGACCCCAACATCCGTCAGGAACTGGCAAGCGGCTCGGATGCGCTCCGCCGCCTGCAATGGGCCATGGAGCAGGCGGACGTGGCGGCCCCCACGCTCGCGGAGGGCCAATTCCTCACCGGTGAAACCACCGTGGGCAACGTGCTGCGCGCTTTGCACCGCATGGGGCCGCGCGTGGTGGCGCTGACACGCGACAAAGACGGAGCCGTCATCAGCATGGACGGACAGGTGGCCGTGGCCGAAGGAATCGATATGGAGGCGGTGGACCCCACCGGTGCGGGCGACACGCTGGCGGCGGCGCTGTGCGTGGGGCTGCAGGAGGGTATGCCGCTGATGCGGCTGGCGGCGTTTTGCAACAGTGCGGGCACGCTGGTCATTACGCGGCGTGGGGCCATCGGCCTGGCGCTGCCCACCCGTGAGCAGGTGGAGGCGCTGGCCGCCTCGGAGGCATGCCGCGTGACCTGCCTGCCGCTGGACAGCATGCCCTGAGAGCGGCTCGCGGCACAAACCACATATGCGAAAGGAAGGAACAACGGCATGATATCGCTGAAACAGCGTCTCAGAAACGGCGAACAGGTGCTGGGCACCATGGTGGCCACCTTCGCCAGCCCGGATATCGGAAAGATCCTCAAAGGCTGCGGCTTTGACTTTTTCATCATCGACTGCGAGCATGGCTCCTTCACCACGCGCGAGGTAGCCAACATCATCGCCGTGGCGCGTGGCGCACAGATCCCCGCGCTGGTGCGCATCCCGGAGATGCGGCGCGAGCACGCGCTCAAGTTCATGGAGATGGGCGCAAGCGGCCTGCTTTTGCCCAACACCGAAACCGCCGAGCAGGCGCGCATGCTGGTGGACTGCGCCAAGTACGCGCCTCTGGGGCATCGCGGGGTGTCGCTGTCGCGGCCGCATACGGACTTTGCCAGGGTCAGCGGCGCGGAGTACATGCCGCGTGCCAACGATGAAACGCTCCTGATGTGCCAGATCGAATCGCGCCGTGGCGTGGAAAATATCGAGGCCATTCTGGCGGTCGAGGGCATCGACGTGGGCTTCATCGGCCCCAACGACATGACGCAGGACTATGGCATCCTCGGCCAGTTCGAGCATCCCGACATCGTGGCTGCCTTTGAGCGCGTGATTGCGGCGGCCAGGGCCAACGGCAAGTGGTCCGGGGTGCATTTCGGCTCCGCCGCGCCGCTCGCGCCGTGGCTGTCGCGTGGTATGCAGATCAACATGTGCGGCAGCGACAACGGCCTCCTGGCGCTGGGCGCGGCCGCGATGCGCAGGCAGCTGGAAGGAGGCGTGGCATGAAGATCGTCGTGCTGGACGGATATACCGAGAATCCGGGGGACCTGAGCTGGGCGGGCTTTGAGGCGCTGGGAAGCCTCACGGTATACGACCGCACCCCCTTTGTAGAGGGAAATGCCGAGATCCTGCGCCGCGCCAGGGGCGCGGAGGCGGTGATCGTGAACAAGACCCCGCTGTCCGCCGAGACCATCGGGGCGCTTTTGCCGGAGCTTCGCTACATCGGCGTGCTGGCCACGGGCTTCAACGTGGTGGATATCGCCGCCGCGAAGGCCGCGGGCATCCCCGTGTGCAACATCCCCACCTACGGCACCACGGCGGTGGCGCAGTTCGCCATGGCGCTGCTGCTGGAGTTGTGCCATCACGTGGCCGACCACAGCCGCTCCGTCAAGGCGGGCGACTGGAGCCGTTGCCCGGACTTCTGCTACTGGAACACGCCGCTCATCGAGCTGGCGGGAAAGACCTTCGGCGTCATCGGCTATGGGCGCATCGGCCAGGCCACGGCGCGGCTGGCCGCGGCCTTCGGTATGGAGGTGCTGGCCTGTGACGCCTATGCGAAGCCCTGCCCGCCCGCGCGCCTGACCACGCTGGAGGAGGTTCTGGAAAAGAGCGACGTGATCAGCCTGCACTGTCCCCTCACGCCGGAGACGCAGGGCATCATAAACCGCGAGACGCTCGACCGCATGAAAGACGGGGTCTTTCTGCTCAACACCTCGCGCGGGCCGCTGGTGGACGAGGCCGCGCTCGCAGACGCCCTCGCAGGCGGCAAGGTTGCGGGCGCCGGGCTGGATGTGCTGGCCGTGGAGCCGCCTCTTGCGGACAACCCGCTCATGGCTCGGCCAAACTGCCTCATCACGCCGCATATCGCCTGGGCGCCCAAAGAGAGCCGCCAGCGGCTGATGGACGTGGCCGTGGCAAATCTCAAGGCATGGCTGAACGGCGCGCCTCAGAACGTGGTGAATCCATAAACGGATACGAGAAAGGGCCGCACCCTTTCCCCGGAGGACGGGGAGGGCGCGGCCCTTCAGGTTGCTGACAAAGTGTGGGGGCTTCCCGGTTGCTCAATCATTCGCGCGGCCCTGACGGTTGCGCGAATGGTTTCGCTGCCCCGCTGTGAGTCGCTTTGGGCCGTTGGCCCAACAGCCCACCGGGCTGGCGCTTCCCTTCGCGCCACAGGGCCGTCGCTTCCCTCCGAGACCGTCAGAGCGTCACGACGCGCCGCTGCGCATACGCCTCCAGCGCGCCGGTGAGCAGATGGTGGCTCATTTCCGCCTCGGCAGGCGTGAAGCAGCCGAAATCGCAGGGCAGGCCGCGTAGCTCGCTCACATATGCGGCGAACATCTGCAACAGCGAATCCGAGAACCCGAATTCGAAGATGCCCCCAGTGATGACCGGATAGAGCGTCTTTTGCCCCACCACCAGCCGCGCCCATGCCTGCTCCCGGCCCACGGCCTGAGTGTAGCGCACGGCGTTGGGGTCGTCGGTGGTGAAGCGGGCGGACATGTTCAGGCCGTAGATCTCGTATTCGACGGTATTGGTACAGCCGGGGGCCATGCGCTTCATCTCCATCTGCATGGGGAAGCGGTCGCCGGCGGCGTTCTCGGCCTCGCAGAGCAGAATCGCGTTGTCCCACGTCTCGCAGGGCACGGGCGCGCCGTCGGGACCGGGGCGCTCGGGCACGAGGTTGGCCAGCTGGGCGCTCACCGTCAGCGGACGGATGCCCAGATGGAAGGGCAGGTGCTGGGTGTGAATGCCCAGGTCGCCCATGCAGCCGTAGTCGCCGTTGATGGCGCGCATGCGCTTCCAGTTGATGGGCTTGTTCAAATCCATGTCCGAGGAATGGCGGATGGCGAAGCGCGCCTCGATGATGCGGCCGAAGGCGCCCTCGCGGTACCATTTCACCATCTGCTGCACGGCGGGATAGTAGGGAAACTCGCTGGTGCAGCGCACGAACACCTCCGGGTGCTCCGCCATGGCGGCCTTGATCGCTTCAAAACCCGCCAGGTCCATGCCAAAGGGTTTTTCGCCCAAAAGGTGCTTGCCCGCGCGGATCACGTCGCTGTAGACCTGCGCGTGCAGGTTGTGGGGCACGGCACAGTACACCGCCTCCACCTCGGGGTTCTTAAGCAGCTCGCGGTAATCCTGATAGAAATACCGCGTGTCCGGCACGCGCTCAAACCACGCCAGCCGCTCCGGCGAGGCATCGCACGCCGCCACGATCACGGGGCGGGGCAGGTCGCCCGTCAGGTGCAGCCAGCGCATGGACACGCTGGCAAACTCCCGTCCCATCAGGCCGCAGCCGATGATGCCGAAGCGTACCTCTGCGCTCATGCCTCCGCCTCCTTTCCCTCCAGCGCCTCCTCAAACAGCGCCACCAGCTTGCACACCATGGCCGGGGTGGCGGTCAGCGGCAGCTTGGTCAGCGCGGCGGGCGGGCAGTTGGGCTTGTAGGTCTGGGCGCTGATGTCCACGCAGCGCTCCTGCGCCATGCGGCGGCAAAACGCCGTGGCGTCCTCGACGCGGTGGAAGTGCAGCGCCGTCATGTGCGCGTCGCCTGCCACGCCCACGCACAGGTCCGGGTGCCTCTCGGCCAGCCTGCGCATCTCCTCGTGGTACAGGCCACCCGTCTTACGGATATGCGGCCCGTTGGCCTCGATGAAGGCCATCGTGATCAGATAGGCCAGGCTGGCCAGCTCCTCCTGCCCATTGGTGACCAACGCGCCGAACTGGCTCAGGATGTCAAACGCGCCGCTCAGCAGCAGGCGGCTGGCGGGATAGACGCCGCCGGGGAAGCCCTTGCCCACGGAGACGAAGTCCGGCGTGAGGCCGTACTGCCGAAACAGGAACAGTCCCTCGTACCACGCGCAGGACTGGATCTCGTCGCACAGCACCGGCGTGTCGCTTTCGCGGCAGAGGCGGTAGGCGGCCTGAAGATACGCTTCCTCCAGCCGGATGGCTCCGTAGTTCATCATGATGATCTCGTGACAGAAGCCCGCGGTCTTGTAGGGCGGGGTGTTCCATGTTTCGATGGCCTGCCGGAAGCCCGCGGCGTCGTTGATGGGCACGGAAACCACGCGGTAGATGCCTGCGTCCTCCATTTTGCGGGTAAATTCGGGCCACAGGCCGCGCAGGGTCTGGGCCACGACGGTGGTGCCGTGGTAGTTGCCCGCGAGCCCTCCGGCCTGGTCCGCCATGACCAGAAACACGGGGATGCGCCCAGCGTAAGGCGCAGGCGAGCCGTCGAGGCTGTAAAAGCGCGCCAGCATCATCTTCAGCGCCGCCTCCACCGCCAGCGAGCCCGTCTCCAGGTTGATGACCCGGCTGAGCACGCCCGGTTTCCGCGAGGCGATCACGCCCTCCAGCGCGGGATCGTCAGGGCGCAGGCCGTTGGCCGCGGCGATCAGGCGGCGCTCCAGCGTGCGGGTGATGAAGCCGCGGGTGTTGTTGTGCGTGGCGTTGGGCACGCCCAGCGCGCGGGCACGGTCGATCAGCACATAGCCGGGGAAGCTATGGCCCAGCGGAATCTGGTAGTGCTCGCTCTTGCCGGTGAAGTACAGGCGGCCGTCCTCGCCCACACGGAAGGCCCCCAGCGCCGACAGCGGCGCGGCCCCGCTGTGCTGCGCCGCCCGATAGGAATCCGTGGGCGCGCCCGCCTCGTCGCCTGCAAAGCCGTCCGTCACGCGGCAGCCCACCCGCTCCATCAGCTCCTCCTGACGTCGGGCGAAGGCTTCGGGATACCAGTCGATCTTCTCGTCGGCCAGGGCGCGCAGCGCCTCCGGATTTTCACCCGTGAGCAGTGCGCGCGCTTCGCATACCGCCCGCGTGTAGTCCGCGCCCAGCAGGTCGCTCAGGGACAGACGAAGGTTCTCAATCATCCAAAACGCCTCCTTTGTGGCTCATATCCGCACAAATTCGATGCCCGCCAGCCGGCACCACAGCCGGACGCGCTCCTCCGGCACGCCCTCCACGATCACCTCATGATGCGTGCCGCCCTGCTCCAGCCACGCCTTCACGCAGGCGCGCACGCCGCTTTGCGGCCGGAAGAAGAGATAGGGCATGTCGCAGCGCCGCAGGTCCGCCTTGTCCAGCACCTCGCCCGGCGCGTAGACCAGGCGGAAACGGTCGCCGCTCAGGTGCGCAAGGCTCATCACCGCCGCAGGCCCGGGCTTCTGGGCGAAGATCAGCGTCGGCGGGTTGTCCAGTCCGCCTTCGCCGAACACGCGGTCCATCAGGAACGGCTTTCGGTCCGTGCGGGCCATGGCCCAGTTGCCCTCGCCCGCGTGGCACATCAGGATGGCCTCGCGCGCCAGGTCCATCATGTACATCTCGCTGAAGTTGGCGCGCCCGCACAGGCGGATCATCGCGGCCATGAGCATGGCGCAGGTGGCGTCGCCCTCGGCGGCGTAGCCGTAGCCCTCGGCCATGAGGTTGGACGCGGCCAGGAAGGGCAGGTGGATGAAGCGCCCGTCCGCGCCCAGCTCGTCAAAATGGAGGGTGTAGCCCGCGTAGCCGCCCGCCTCCAGCCAGGCGCGGATGCCCAGGTACATGCGCACCGACTCGGCGTGCCGCTCCGGCGGCATGTGGGGGTCCACGTCGAAGCGCTCGCGGTCCAGCACCATCAGCCGCGCGATCTCCTTTTCGTCCGCTTCGGCGCACAGCCGCCTCACCGTGCCGATGGAATCGTACACAAATTCCGGCCCCAGCACGCGGTAAACCGCCATGTCGTCCGTCACCACGTCGCCCATGCCGGGCAGGCGGCCGATCACGCCGATGCGCATGCGCCGCATGGCCTCCACCGTGCGCGCCGCCGCGCCGAAGTCCCGGACGAAGGCGGCGAGCTCCCCGTTTTTGCGGCTGCCCGCGAAGAAGACGCAGGGTATGCCCGCGCGCAGAAGGCAGTTGGCGTTGTCCTGCGAGCCGTGGATGCCCTGGTTGACGGTGAGCTCCAGTTCTTCAAAGTCGTCGCCCACGGTTTCGTCGGGCTGCACCAGCGCCAGCGCCAGCGGGAGCGAATTGCGCTGCATGGCGTGTACCAGGTACTGCCCCTGCGAATAGGTGAGCAGCAGAATCAGGATGCCGTTCAGCCCCTGCGCGTTGAACCCGGCCACGATGGCCTCGATGTCGGCGCGGCTCAGCGCCACGCGGGGAAAGACGCACTCCGCCACCTCCGAAAGCGATGAAACGACCTCCTCCACATAGGCGTGCTGCCGGGCCGTGATACCCGGAAACAGCGGCTCGTAGCCCTCCAGCATCAGCGCCAGCACGCCGAGGCGGGGTTTGTTTTGAGCTTGCATTGCGATGCCTCCTTCAGTCCAGTACCTCGTCGGAAAACAGCGGTTTCAGCGCCGCGTACAGGCGGCGGTAGCGGCCATGGGCAGCCTCCGCCCGCGCGGCGAGGGCGGGGTCGGGCGCATAGGCCGCCGCCTCGCGCGGCGGGGGAACCTCTCCGTGGGCGATCAGGCCGCTCCCCCAGCCCGCCAGCAGCGCCGCGCCCTGCGCGGCTGCCTCGGTGCAGGCGGGCACGCGGAACACACGGCCGCAGATATCGGCCTTCATTTGCAGCCAGACGGCGCTGCGCGCGCCGCCGCCCAGCGAGCGCACCTCCCGCGCCGGGCAGCCCAGCCGCTCCAGATCGGAGAGAAAGTCGCGGATCATGAACGCCGCCGACTCCATCACGCTGCGCGCCAGATGCGCCCGCGTGGTGGACAGGCGCGCGCCGTAGAACGCCCCCCGCGCGCCGGGACATTCGTCCTGATCGGGCGCGCCCGCCAGGAAGGGCAAAAACGTCACGCCCTCGCATCCCAGGGGCACGGCGGCGGCCTCGCGGTCCAGCGCGGCATAGCCCGCGCCCCCGGCGGGCAGGTCCGGGCAGCACACATCCCGGAACCAGCGAAGCGCCATGCCCGCGGTGTTGCCGATGGGCAGGTACAGATACCTGCCCGGCAGCGCGTGACGGTAGACCGTCACGCGGCGCTCCCGTGGGAAGGCGGGATGCTCGGTGCAGGCGGCCATCACCAGTGCGGTGCCTGTGGTTTCCGTCACCGCGCCCGGTTCCGCCGCCCCCGCGGCCAGCGCGGCGGCGGTCTGGTCCATGGCCCCCGCCGCCACGGGGATGCCCTCCGGCAGCCCCAGCAACGCCGCTGCCTCCCTTTGCAGCGGCCCCGCCTTCTCCCCGCACGGCACGCATGCAGGCAGCAACCGCACGGAAATCCCGGCGGCTTCCAGCGCCTCCGGCCAGTAGCGGTCATGGCGGATGTCATACCAGCCGGTGGAGGTCTGCACCGCGGGCTCGGTGACTGCGCGGCCCGTGAGCCGGCCCAGCAGATAATCCTCCAGCAAAAGCAGCCGCTCCGCACGGCGCATGAGGTCCGGCTCGTTTTCCAGCAGCCACGCCGCCTTGGCCAGCGGCGTGGCGCCGCTCAGCTGCGGCAGGCCCGTCGTCTCATAGAAGCGCTGGCTTCCCAGACGCGCCTCCAGCGCCGCGGCCTGCGCTCCGGCGCGGCCGTCCAGCCACACCACAAAGGGCCGCAGCGCCTCGCCCCGCGCGTCCGCGGGGACCATGGTCTCGCCCTGCGTGGTCA
>ERZ857984.699-NODE-699-length-36093-cov-4.796576_pt1 | contig 36093 bp, 37 predicted proteins | sample MGYA00519914_ERZ857984 | MGnify/ENA primary metagenome ERZ857984 (study PRJEB31778, sample SAMEA3449417) | human gut metagenome | biome: human gut; feature: human-associated habitat; material: faeces | place: United Kingdom | collected 2010/2012 ... | reverse complement strand
TTTAAATGATATAGAAGCTTATGAAAAACTCTGTGATCAAACTAGACTTGTAGTATCTATACTTGAAGAATGTAGTAAATAGATCCATCATAAACATTTGCAATATACTCTCTCTAGTCAGAAAAGTTTATAAAATATACAAGTCATTTAGAGTTACTAAAGCACTAACTTTAAATGGCTTTTTTTCTGTACATCCTGTTAAGTTAGATAAAACAACAAAAGGAAACTATGCAAATCCAATAGAATTGGATTAGATAAAATACTAAATATTGAATATAATAAAAGCAAGCACATTAGTATGTTATTAAGGAGAATGGCTTATGTTGACCAATAAGCAAAGAAAATTGTTAAAAAGAGCAGTTATATATTCCACTTGTGTAAGAACTCAAGCAATCATAGCTTTTGCACTTCCTTTCTTATGGATGTTTTTGATATTTATCGATGATGTTGTGTTGGATGGACAAGATTTCTTTACGTTTGGCTTTTGGTTGATGCCGGTTCTTGAATTGATTGATCTAGCTTTTCTATTGGTACAGGGACTTTATATTCGTTTTGCCGTAAGATCGAAAGAGTGGAATGATATTGTTGAAAAAGCCAATATTACTTTACAGGAACCAAAAACAGATGAACTTTTGATAAAAGCCGTAAGTGCTGGGGTTTTAAGTGCGGCTTTAGCTAATGATAATGTTGGAGCAGAATTTAGAATGGATGCCACAGTACGTCTTTTTAAAGAAATGCAGGCAATCCGTCATATGGCTATGAAGATGTGTGTTATCTTTAGAGAAAGGATCCCTAATCGCATTCATTATGTTCTTGCGATCGTTTTGATTCCAACACTCGTTTTAACAGGGACTTATGTGTATCGATATATTGATATCTTGACTACGAATAGTTATGATTCAAAGATTGCAGCAGCTTCTGTATATCAGGCAAAAGAGGCATTGGAGCAAGGATGTCAAAAAGTATACATTGATGATCCGCTGAAAGATTTTGATAGCAATGGTTATGAAGTGTCTGGCTACTTGTATGAAAATGATACAATTTCAAATGATTCTTATATTACGATCAAGATCGATAATGAGGGAATCATTACAGATGTTGATTATATCTTTGGTGTGGATGTTAATGATACAAAAGAAGCAAATTTAGAGCGGATCCAAGTGGAACTTGATAAATTACATGAAATGTTGATGGATTCAGATTTGGATGCCAAAACAGATTACTTAACAGAAAAACCATACTTTCCCGAAGAAACGATCGAAGATTTTATGAATCATTCCTATTATGAAAGGATGACTTCAAGATTCAAAGGATATTTCCAGGTTGGTTATATTACATCCGAAAAAGCAGAGCATGATTCAAATGATGATTCATATTTCTACTTTATGATGGGTAGTTAAAAAACATTATTTTTCTTATATCCCTAAGGTGACTTGGGGATTTTATTTATTGTATTCATTCAATAGGGAATAGTGATATAATAAAACTATAGTTTTAAAGAAAGATAGTTATGGAAAAAGTATTTGTATCAAACAATGTTTCACAGGGAAGAAAAGTACTGACGACATTAGAAAATGAATTGTCTAAATGTACTTCTTTTTCTATGAGTGTTGCCTTTATTACAGTTGGCGGACTAACGCCATTATTAGAAACATTCAAGAATTTAGAGGAAAAAGGAATTCATGGACAAATACTGACAACGGATTATTTGATGTTCAGTGATCCTAGGGCTTTAGAAAAATTGGAACAATTCTCTAATATTGAGCTAAAAATGTATTGTTGCCAAGAGAATGAAGAAGGGTTTCATACTAAAGGATATATCTTTGAAAATGATAAAGATGACTATCATATCTTAATGGGAAGTTCCAATCTTACTTTAAATGCATTAACAAAGAATATAGAATGGAATACTAATTTTTCTGTTCGAGAAGAAGAAAAATATACACATCATTTATTTCAGGAGTTTAAACAACTTTGGACTTCTAGAAATACAAAAGATTATGCTTCGATTCAATCTTTATATAAAGAGCGTTTTGCCAAGGCAAAACCTTTAAAAACTAAATTAACAACATTATCTAAAGAAGAATTGGTATATGAGCTAAAACCTAATTTTATGCAAAAAGAAGTAATCAAGAGTCTTAAACGCTCTATCCAAGAAGGAGAAGATCGTGGACTTTTGGTATCCGCTACTGGAACAGGGAAGACATATGCTTCCGCTTTTGCGCTTAAAAATATAGATCCCAAAAGAATCCTTTTCTTAGTGCATAGAGAACAGATTGCTAAACAGGCTTTAAAAAGCTATAAAAGGGTTTTCCAGGGCAACAAAACGTTTGGACTATTATCAGGAAATGCTAAAGAATATGATGCCGATTATTTATTTTCTACGATGCAGATGATGGCAAAAGAAGAATCCTTAGCGCATTTTTCTAGAGATGCTTTTGATGTGATCGTGATTGATGAAGTACATCGGGCCGGAGCAAAGAGCTATCAAAAAATCATGAATTATTTTAAACCAAAGTTTTGGTTTGGAATGAGTGCCAGCCCAGAAAGAACCGATGATTTTGATATTTATTCTTTGTTTGATCACAATATTTTATATGAGATTCGTCTTCAACAAGCTTTAGAAGAAGATTTATTATGTCCATTTCATTATTTTGGAATTCGTGACTTAGAAATTGATGGCGAAGTGTTTGACGATACAACAGGTTATCGAAATTTTTCTAATTTGGTTAGTGATGTTCGAGTTGATTACATTTTAAAACAAGCTAATTATTATGGATATTCTGGTAATCGTCCGAAAGGCTTAATTTTCTGCAGCAATAAAGAAGAAGCTAAAGAACTGTCTAGAAAGTTTAATGAAAGAGACGTTCCTTCTGTTTCTTTGACAGGAGCTGATTCTCAAGAAGTTCGCGAAGAGTGTATCGAACGATTAGTTAGTGATACAAGAGATGATTACTTGGAATATATCTTTACTATTGATATTTTCAATGAAGGAGTCGATATTCCTGAAATCAATCAAGTTTTAATGTTGCGACCAACGCAAAGCGCGATTATTTTTGTTCAGCAATTAGGTCGTGGACTTAGAAAAACTAAAGATAAAGAGTTTGTTGTAGTCATAGATTTTATTGGAAATTATAAAAACAACTTTTTAATTCCTATTGCCTTATCTGGGGATCGTTCTTACAACAAAGATACGATTCGAAGATATCTTCAAGAAGGAAATAAGATTATTCCAGGTAGTTCTACAATTCATTTTGATTCAATATCGAAAAAGAGAATTTATGAATCAATCGATACGGCAAACTTTAATGATGTACGATTGATTAAAGATTCTTATTTACAACTAAAATATAAGCTAGGTAGAATACCAGGTTTAATGGATTTTGATGTTTTTGGATCTATTGATCCTATACGTATTTTTGATAATAAGAATTTAGGCTCTTATCATATGTTCTTAAAAAAATATGAATAAGAATATAATGTTTCTTTTTCATCTACAGAAGAGAAGTTTTTGGAATTTATTTCCAAGAAGTTTGCTTCTGGTAAAAGACCGCATGAATTACTTGCTATACATCATTTAATATATCAAGGGAATAATTTATTTACTTATTTAAAAAAAGCACTTAAAGAACAATATCAAATTGAAATGATGGAGCAGACAAAAATAAATATAATCAATCTTTTAACAAATGAATTTGCAACTGGAACCGGAAAAAAGACATATGAAGAATGCATTTTTATTCAAGCAGATGGAGATGATTATAGTATTTCTGAATCATTTGCCAAACTATTAGAAAATGAAGCGTTTAAAAAACAAGTTGATGAAGTTATTAAATTTGGCTTGTATAGAAATAATCAAGAATACAGTCAAAGATATGAGAATACATCTTTTCAACTTTATTCTAAATATACTTATGAAGATGTATGTCGTTTGTTAGAATGGGAAAAGGGTGAAGTGGCATTAAATATTGGTGGATACAAATTTGATAAGAATACGAACACATATCCAGTATTTATCAACTATGATAAAGATGAAAATATTGCAGATACAGTGAAGTATGAAGATCATTTAGTTTCTCCAGATAAGTTAATTGCTATATCGAAATCTAATCGAACTGTAAGCTCAGACGATGTTCAAACAGCATTAAATTCAAGTGTTCTGGGAATAGATATGGAATTATTTATTCGAAAGAATAAAGACGATAAGATATCAAAAGAATTTTATTATATGGGTAAAATTATCCCTACAGGAACGTATAAGCAATTTGTTATGCCAAATACAAATTCAACAGCGGTGGAAATAGAATATAGACTAAAGACACCTATAAAAGAAGACTTATACGATTATATTGTAAATTCATAGAGGAAGGAAAATATGGAAAGAAAAACAATTGAAGTAGTAGCTGCGGTAATTCGAGATAACGATAAGATATTTGCTACACAACGCGGTTACGGTGAATTTAAAGGTGGATGGGAATTTCCTGGCGGTAAAATAGAAAAAAATGAAGTCCCACAGCAAGCTTTGATTAGGGAAATAAAAGAAGAATTGGATACAGAAATAGAAGTAAATGATTTGATTGATATTGTAGAGTATGACTATCCTACATTTCATTTAAAAATGCATTGTTTCTGGGCTAGTGTTAAAAAAGGAAATTTAGTTTTAAAAGAACATGAAGCAGCAAAGTGGTTAACAAAAGAAACTCTATATTCAGTAGAGTGGCTTCCAGCAGATTTAGGCTTAATTGAAACGATTGAAAAGTTACTAACTAGATAGAGTAAATAAGTTTTATTACAAAAACAAAAGAAAAGTGTATTAAACTAGTACTAATTATTTGATTGTTTTCACGTTATACATGTGTGAAGGAAATATACAAATATTTAAAGTGATTGCCACAAGGAGATAGAAAATATGCAAAAAGCTATTCAAGAGATCATTGAGTTTAATAAAGAAAGAGATTGGGACCAGTTTCATTCGCCAGAGAATCTTGCTAAATCGATTTGTATTGAAGCCGGAGAGCTTTTAGAGTGTTTTCAATGGAATTCTAGTTATGATAAGGAAGCTGTATGTGAAGAATTAGCAGATGTTGTGAATTACTGCATTGTAATGGCAGATAGACTTCAAGTAGATTTAGAAGAAATCGTATTAAAGAAATTAGAAAAAAATCGTCAAAAATATCCAGTCGAAAAAGCGAAAGGAAATTCTAAGAAGTATAACGAATTATGATTGTATATCAAGAAGCAAAGAAACAATTCTTACATGATGTTAGACTGGATTTGATTGAAGATAAAATTGAACAGAAAGTTAGAGAACGATTGCATAAAAAGACAGCGCCTAATGAATTTATGTCTTGGATGAACTCTATGCAATATATGTATAAAGTAATGGAAGATAAAAGTATTCCAGATGAAAGTATGATTGCGATTGAGTATAGAATTCCTAACTCTAATAAACGAGTGGACTTCATTGTAAGTGGTGAAGATCAGATGGGAAGAGAAAGTGCCGTTGTGATTGAATTAAAACAATGGCAAAAGATGGAAAAGATAGAATCTAAAGAAGCTATTGTAAAAACAAACTTGCATGGAAGAAATGTTGAAACTATACATCCTTCTTATCAGGCTTGGTCTTATGTTAGTATGATCGAAGATTATAATGAGGATGTTAGAAGATATAAGATCAATTTAAAGCCTTGCGCCTATTTACATAATTATCGATTAAAAGAAAATGATGATTTAGTAGATGAGTGTTATGAATATTACATTGATAAGGCTCCAGTATTTACTAGAGGTGACACGGATAGATTATCTAAGTTTATCTCTAAATATATTAAAAAAGGAAATCCTGATGTTTTATATCATATAGATCATGGACGCATTGTTCCTAGCAAGTCTTTACAAGATAGTCTATCATCAATGCTTCGTGGGAGTCAGGAGTTTACTTTGATAGATGATCAAAAGGTCGTTTTTGAAAGAGCCTTAGAAATTGTTAAAAAGGAAGAAAAGAAAAAAGTCTATATAGTTCATGGAGGACCAGGAACCGGTAAGACTGTACTAGCTATTAATATGTTGGTCGCAATCTTAAATATGGATCAAAATGTAATGTATGTTACTAAGAATTCAGCTCCTAGAGAAGTGTATCGAAAGAAGTTAACAGATGGAAAATATCGTAAAGCATATATAGATAACTTATTTAAGGGATCTGGTTCTTTTACAGAAGCTATTTCTGATGATTTTGATTGTTTGATAGTCGATGAAGCACATCGTTTAAATGAAAAATCTGGCATGTTTCAAAACTTAGGAGAAAACCAAGTTAAAGAAATCATAAATGCAGCTAAAACAAGTATCTTCTTTGTGGATGATTTTCAAATGGTTACAACAAAGGATATTGGAAGTACAAATGAAATAAAGAAGTGGTGTCGATATTTTGATGCAGAAGTATATGAAGACACATTGTTGTCACAATTTAGATGTAACGGCAGTGATTCATATTTATCTTGGATTGACAATGTTTTAGAGATTAATTTAGAGGCAACAGATGATTTTGACTTTGATTACGATATTCGAATTTGTGACAGTCCTGAAGAAGTAAGAGAATTAATATTAGAGAAAAATAAAATCAATAATAAATCTAGAATGGTTGCAGGTTATTGTTGGAATTGGATCAAAGAAGGAAAGAATAACAGTGATATTCATGATATCCAAATCGGAGATTTTGGAATGTCTTGGAATTTAGGCTCTTCTTCTACTTGGGCAATAGATCCAGAATCTGTCAATGAAATTGGATGTATCCATACGTGTCAAGGATTAGAGTTTGATTATGTGGGTGTTATCATAGGTGAAGATTTACGATATGATGACGGTATTATAACGGATTTTACAAAACGTGCGAGAACGGATCAATCCTTAAAAGGATTGAAAGGATTATATAAAAAGAATAAAGAAGAAGCTCTTAAAATTGCAGATAGGATTATAAAGAATACATATAGAACATTGCTAACAAGAGGGCAAAAAGGTTGTTACATTTATTGTGTAGATAAAGATTTGCAGGAATATTTAAAGAAAAGGCTAAAAAAATCCTAGCGATTGTTTATAACGCTAGGTTTAAGAAAATGATTGAAGATATAGAATTAAGTTTTCTAAAATTTAAATCTATAATCTTCTTTAAATGCTCTCCGACTAGGGTTTCCTTCAGCACGATAAATCTTTTTATTTCTTGTATCATAGATGACTGACCAAACAGTGTCAGCATCTTTTTTTCTGTCGTATTGGCACATAAATCCATATTTACCAGAAAGGATGTTTTTGGCTAAATTAAGAGAAAGCCGGTTTTTGTTTTGTTGGAGCGCAGTATATGCGACTTGATATCTTTCATTTGATTTCCAATCATCAATAGAAAGATTATTGTACTGTTTCAGTTCATCAGAATAAAAATTTTTGCGCAATCAAATAAAAATCTTATGAGCTTTTTAAAGAATATAAACCTTCTAATTGTACGCATTCTAAGTTAGAATTAATTTATAAGCCAGTTAAACTATTAAACAGGTGATAATAAATGAATCTATCAAAGTCAGAAAAGATAATATTCTCTATTTTGGGAGTTATAGGGATTGGAATAGTTTGTAATAAGGTGATTTATCCAGGCTTTTTAGCTTTAAAAGAAGGTCAAAGTCAAAATGTCGCAAAGGATTTTGTTCAGGAAGATTTTGTACTTCCTTTGCAGGAAGATCTTCAAAAGGCTGAATTTGATGATATTAATGTATCAATTAATACTTTCAAGACAGATATATCATTGAAAAATTTAAGAGAATATGATTTTGATGTTGTGATTTCTTCAAAGAAGATAAAAGAATATGAAGATATTGCAGATGATGAGAAAAAGGCAGAAGAATTATATTCTATTATGGAGAAAATGAGTAATAAATTTGAGAATGGATACTCTGATTATTCTAAGCGAATAGCTATTAATGAAGACGTGGATGCTAATATTGAATATACAGGAAATCTTAGTTTAGAGATTCATAATGATGAGCATAAGTATGTTTTTTATAATGGCCCTTGTTTTAATGCTCTTGATATGGTTTAAAGACAATTTATGTTGTACATGAAGAAGATAGTCCAGCTTGTCATTTAAATGATAATACTGATTATTCAAATCAGGAAAAAGATGAAGTGCTAGATAATCCAGATATAGAAGGTCCAACACTTGGAAGTTATACGGATGGATATAATGCCATTGTAGAAGATGAAGAATATGATCTTGATCGTTATCAGGAAGATAGTGAATATCGAAAAGGTGTTGATGATGCCATGGAAGAGTTGGATGAATATTATTGATTCATATCTTGATTAATTATTGAGTAAAACTACGTAATTTGTGTATAAACTTGCAGTTGCAACCACCAGTTGACAGATTGAAAGCTTTGATTTATAGCATGTAACCATCTTGAATGTTAAAATCAGAGCGAAAGTTGAAACACAAGGAGGACATAATATGATATTTGCTGATAAATTGATTCAATTGCGAAAGAAGGCCGGATGGTCTCAAGAAGAATTAGCTTCCCAAATGAATGTATCCCGACAATCTGTATCTAAATGGGAAGGCGCTCAATCAGTTCCAGATTTAGATAAGATCGTTCGTTTATCCAAGTTGTTTGGAGTGAGTACTGATTATTTACTGAAAGATGAAATCGAAGATGCAGATGTCACTATTAGTGAAGAAAATGATTTTGGTAGACGAGTAACATTGGAAGAAGCTAATCGTTTTATTGAAGTGAAGATAGAAACTTCAAAGATGGTTGCCAATGGAGTCTTTTTATGCATTATTTCTCCGATTTGTCTATTAATACTAGGTGCTTTAAGTGAAACAAAGTCTTTTGGCATCAGCGAAAATGTGGCAGGAGCTGTGGGGTTGATCATATTGATGATTCTTGTTGCGATTGCAGTGGCTATCTTTATTTATAGTCATTCAAAAACAGCTCAATATGAATATTTAGAAGAAGAAATCTTTGATACTGAGTATGGTGTCATCAGTCTGGTAAATGAACGAAAAGAGAAATTTCAAAATAAATATACTAAGAATAATATTATTGGTGTTTCTTTATGTATCCTGGCCATGGTTCCGTTTTTTACTGGTGTTATGTTTGAAGAAAACAATTTGATCTTGATGGTTTCATTGTTATGTTTAGCTTTATTTATTGTAGGTATAGGCGTTGTTTTGCTTGTTCGTGTCGGTATTATTTGGGAAAGTTTTGCCAAACTGTTACAGGAAGGTGACTATACAAAAGAAAAGAAGGAAAAGAGCCCAATCATTGGAGTAATCACAACGGTCTACTGGTTATCTGTTACAGCTATCTATCTGGCAATTACGTTGCCTACAAGAAACTGGCAGGAAGGATGGATCGTTTGGGTCATTGCTGCTGTATTGTTTCCTGGAATTATTGCGATTGTAAATGTATTGAAAAAGAGTAAATCATGAAAATGGTGTTTACTTATTTTTGGTAATTGGCTTCTATCAATTTAAAAAGGTAAATAAAGAATAATTTGTTTTAAATATTTGAATAATATATTTATGATGAAAAGAATGGAGTTGCTTTTGTTTAGTCGCTATCCATTCTTTTTTTTTATTGAAATTTATTTGTTGTCAAACTTCAAGAATGAGTTGGATATTAATTTTATGCTAGCTGAATTATGCAGAGAAATTATTTTGAATATCTTGATAGTCAATTAAGAACTTTGTAGAATAGATGAAAAATGGAGGGATGACTATGAATTCTGTTAAAATGGTAAAGAAGTTTAGTGATGCGTTTGGACCTAGTGGGTTTGAAGATGACGTTATAGGAGTGGCAAAAGAATTAATACCACAAGGATATGAGTATCAAATAGATACGTTAAATAATCTATATTTTGAAAAAAAATTAGGTTCATCAGGTGTTTCGGTGCATTTTGATGCTCACGCAGATGAGGTTGGTTTTATTGTGCAAGCTATTGCACCCAATGGACTGATTCGTTTTTTACCTCTTGGTGGATGGGATACACGTAATATCCCTTCAAGCAAAGTGCTTATTAAAACACAGGAAGGTAAGTATGTTAAGGGTATTGTTTGCTCTAAACCACCACATTTTATGTCTAAAAATGATAAGGACAAGCCATTAAATTTTGAAGACTTATTCATTGATGTTGGTGCAACGAATAAAGTTGATGTAGAAAAAAATTATGGGATCCGTATAGGTGATCCAGTTGCTCCAGATGTTATATGTGAGTTTGATGAGGATCATGATCTTTTTATCGGAAAAGCTTTTGATTGCCGTATTGGATGTGCGGCAGTCTTTGACACTATCCGAAACATAGATACGAACAAAAATATAAGTGCATCGCTTAGTTCACAAGAAGAAGTAGGGGAGAGAGGTATGAAAGCCTTAATATCTAAAATCAAAGCAGATGTTATGATTTGTTTTGAAGGTTGCCCTGCTGATGATACTTTTAGTGAAGAATATATGATTCAAAGTGCTATTAAGAGAGGGCCTATGCTTCGCTTTTTTGATGTTTCTATGATTACACATCCAAAATTCATGCATTTTGCCCAACGTGTTGCAGATAAGTATAATATTCAAATGCAAGTAAGTGTTCGTAAGGGCGGAGGAACAAATGGAGGTATTTCGCATTTATCTGATATTCCAACCATTATTATAGGTATTCCTGTTCGTTATGCTCATAGTCATCATGGCTTTGCATCTTATCAAGATTATAAAAATGCGGTATTTTTGGCTTCTAAAATAGTTGAAGAATTAGATGAAGATATTTTGAAGGAATTTAAAATTAAATAAATCAAAAGGCGAAAAGAGTATTTGATGGGTATTATCTTGTGGATAACGGATGATATCCATTTTATTTTTCTCTATCGTTAAACTCTTTTTTTACTGTGTTTATAGATTTTGCATAAAAAGAAAAAATAGATATTTCTTGAACAAATTATGCAAACATGTATGCGAATTGAAGACACATGTATTAAATGATATAACAAAAATAGGTTTTTGGTTTTGTTTACAATAAATTTGAAAAATATTTTCATTTTTAGTTGATAATATCTCTTAAAAGAAGTATTATTTTTTAGTCAGAACTATTTATTTTATAGTTATAGGAGGAAGAGATATGAACAAGCGCAAATGGTTAGCTGGATTAAGTTCAGTAGCTATGGCTGCAACGCTAGTTGGATGTTCTGGTGGCAACTCAGGAACTAGCGCAGCAAACACATTAACAGTTGGTATTTACGAGGAATTGAATGGGGTATTCTCACCAATGTATTATGAATCAGCATATGATGGTGATGTAATTAACTTGGTATATCAAGCTTTGTTAAAGTATGATGTTAATGATGAATTACAACCAGAATTGGCTACAGAAATGCCAGAAGTAAGTGCAGATGGATTGACTTACACATTCAAATTAAAAGAAGGAGTAAAATTCTCTGATGGTACTCCATTGACTTCTAGTGATGTTAAATATACTTTCACTGTAATGGCAGACCCTAGCTATACAGGACGTATGTCAAACGTTGTTTCTAATGTTGTAGGTTATGAAGAATATCATAATGGAGACGCTGAAGAATTAGTAGGTGTCGAAACACCAGATGATTACACAGTTGTAATCAAAACTAAGAGTGCTCAAATTGATGCATTGAATAATTTTGGTACAATGGGAATTTGTTCAGACGAACAATTTGATTATGTAAAAGGTGATACAACTGAAATCGAAAGCAACACAGATCAGCCTATTGGATCAGGACCATATGTATTAAAAACATATGATAAAGCAACTGGAGCTTCTTTAACTCGTAGTGAAACTTTCGAAGCTGAAGAAGGTCAATACTCTGTAGAGAACATTATTATCAAAAAGACAGACACTTCAACAGAATATGATGAATTAGCAAATGGAAATGTAGATTTACTTCCAAATATGATGGAACAAAACAAAGTTGGTCCAGCTAGTTTAAATGAAAATTTAACATTCAATCACTACACTCGTGCAGGTGTTGGATACTTAGCATTCAATACAGTAGAAGGTCCTACTGCTGATGTTGCTGTACGTCAGGCATTATCTTATGCAACAGACCGTCAATCATTTGTAGATTCTTTCTATGCATATGATGAAGCAAGTGATGAAGTAAAAGACATCCCACTTGGATATGTTCCACAGGCATACTGGAACCCAGTAAGTAATACAATGGGTGATTATGTAACTGGTAAAAAAGAAATTGCTGGTTTAACAACATATGAATATGACCTTGAAAAAGCAAAACAAGTATTGGATCAAGCTGGTTGGGTTGTTGGAGCAGATGGTATTCGTGAAAAAGATGGTCAGAAATTGACAATTAAATTTGCTGCAACTGAAGAAAACTCAGTATTGGAAACTTTGATTCCTATGATTACAAAATCTTGGAAGGAAATCGGAGTAGAATTGAAACAAACAACAGTTGATTTCAACACATTGTTATCAATGATCGCTGATGACTCTCAATTATCTGATTGGAACGCATTCTTCTTAGCTACAGGATACACTGGAGTTGCAGATACAGATGCAAACATTAACTATGGTGTAACAGCTGATGGTAAGCCAGATCCTAACAACTATGCTCGTATTAATGATGCTACATTAAATGATGCATTGAATAAAGCTTACAACACTGCTGATGCTGCAGTTTCTGAAGAAAACTATTTGATTGCTATGGAACGTTCTAGCGAATTAGTTCCTTACTTACCATTGTATGGTAATGAATACTTTGACCTATATAATGTTCGTGTTAAAGGATTGGAAACAAGTCCAGTACACACTTGGTCACAAGCTATGGATAAAGTTACTCTTGAGTAATGTTATTGACAGGTATTAATTAAACTAATGACAATAAGAGCAGGCCGTTTGAGACTTGCTCTTATGTGTTTAATTCGAGAATAGAAGAAAGGAAGAGCAAAATGGTAAAATACATTGTAAAACGTGTTTTAACGATGATACCAGTGTTATTGGTTATATCGATGGTTATTTTTGCAACAGTAAAAGCCATGCCTGGTGATGAAGTAACTGCGTATTTTGGTCCAGGAGCGCGAGTTACAGAAGAACGTCGTCAAGAAGTTCGTGAGCAATTAGGATTAGATAAGTCAAAACCTGAACAATATGTTCGTTGGTTGGGACGTTTTGTTACAGGTGATTTAGGTCAAAGCGTTACTTTGAGAAAACCTGTTGCTAGTATTATTGGAAATTATGTATGGAATACATTTTATTTAAATGTTGTTTCATTAATTGTAGCTTTGATATTTGCAATACCAATAGGAATAAGGCAAGCGGTGAAGAAAGGTTCAGCTTTCGATAATTTCTGGACTGTATTCTCTTTATTAGGAACAAGTGTTCCAACATTCTTTTTTGCATTGCTTTTAATTTATTATGTGGCTTTAAACATTCCGGGAATGCCTATCAATGGAATGCGTGATCCTATGTTATCAAGTTTTGGATATGCTAATATATTCCAGGAAATTTCAGACGTTGCAGTTCATTCAATATTACCAGTAATCGTATTAGCTTTTAGTACTTTTGCTTCATTCTCACGTTATGTACGAAATGCTATGATTGATGTAATCAATATGGATTACATTCGAACAGCTCGCTCAAAAGGTTTAAAAGAAAAAGTCATAATTTATAAACATGCATTTAAAAATGCACAAATTCCTTTAGTTACTTTATTAGGATTATATATTCCATCTTTATTTAGTGGGGCTGTTATTTTGGAGACAGTTTTCGTATGGCCTGGTATTGGTAATGTATTGATTAATGCAATTACTCAACGTGATACATCATTAGTTATGGCGTGTCTTGTATTCAGTGCGATTTTAATGTTAATAGGAAACTTGTTATCGGATGTATGCTACTCATTAGTAGATCCACGTATCAAGGTAGATGAATAGGAGAGGTCGATATGAGCAAAAAAGAAGAAGTTGTATTAGAAACTGGCGAAAAGATTGAATCAATCGGCCCTTGGCGTATCGCTTGGCGAAAGTTTTGCCAAAATAAAGTGGCTGTAGCAGGATTAGTAATTTTTGTATTAATAGTTATTTCTGTGATTGTAGTGCCTATGGTTTTAGGATATTCTATTGAAGATCTGGATCTAACAAATCCTAACCAAGCTCCAAATGCTGAACATTTATTAGGTACGGATGATCAAGGTAGAGACTGCTTATATCGCTTGTTTATGGGTGGCCGTATTTCTATCATGGTTGGACTAATTGCAGCATTGATCACAGTTCTTTTAGGTTGTGTTATCGGTGGAATTTCAGGTTATTATGGTGGAAAAGTAGATAATGCTTTGATGCGTTTTTGTGAGATTGTTTACTCTTTACCATTTACACCTATGATTATTGCCGTAGCGGCAACTATGCTATGGGTTCCACAGCAACAGAAAATGTATGCTGTATCATTGATCATTGGAGCCTTGTCGTGGCCAGGATTAGCTCGTCTAGTTCGTGGGCAAATTTTAGCATTGCGTGAACAAGAGTTTATGCAGGCTTGCGAAGCTTTAGGTTTTAGTGATTTTTCAAAAATATTTAAACACTTATTGCCTAATGTAATTTCATTAGTAATTGTAAATGCGACTTTGCAGATGGCAGGAGCTATTTTGACAGAAGCAGGACTATCTTTTTTGGGGATGGGAGTGCAGATACCTACACCATCATGGGGGAACTTGATGAATTTAGCGAGAAATTCACAAGTGTTCCGTCAGTTCCCTTGGCAATGGATTCCATCAGGAATTATGTGTTTATTAACAGTTGTTTCAATAAATTTAGTTGGGGAAGGTCTTCGTGATGCCCTTGATCCAAAGGAAATTCAGTAGAGAGGTCTAGTGCATGTCAGTAAATAAAAAAGTAATTCGTGTAGAAGATCTACGTGTCTATTTTCACACTAAAAAAGGTGATTCAAAAGCGGTGGATGGTAACCACTTTACAATGTATGAGAATGAAACATTGGCTATTGTGGGTGAATCTGGCTGTGGAAAATCAGTAACGGCAATGAGTATCCTTGGCCTTGTTAGCAAGCCAGGAGAAATTATGCCAGGATCTAAAATTGAATACATGGGGAACGTAGAACGTGGTGAACAAGGGTTAAACTTGGCTACAGCAACAGATGAAGAAATTCGAAATATTCGTGGAAATGAAATTTCAATGATCTTTCAGGAACCGATGTCTAGTTTGAATCCAGTTATTAAAGTTGGAGATCAAATCATGGAAAATATCATGATCCATGAAGATGTATCTAAAGAAGAAGCTCGAAAACGAGCTATAAGCTTACTAGGAGATGTTGGTATTTCACGACCTGAAAAAGTTGTGGATAACTATCCTTTTCAATTATCAGGTGGTATGTGTCAGCGTGTCATGATTGCGATGGCTTTATCATGTAATCCGAAGTTATTGATTGCGGATGAACCAACAACCGCCTTGGATGTTACGATTCAAGCTCAAATTCTTTCTTTAATGAATAAACTTAAAGAAGAAAAAGGAACTAGTATCATGTTAATTACTCATGATTTGGGTGTTGTAGCTCAAGTTGCAGATAATGTAAATGTTATGTATGCAGGAAAAGTAGTTGAAACAGCACCAGTAAAAGAATTGTTTGAGAATCCAAAACATCCATATACAATTGGTTTAATGAATTCTATGCCATCTTTAGCAGAGGATGGAGAACGTCTTACTACAATTGAAGGTAGTGTACCAAATCCATTGTACTTGCCGAAAGGATGTTATTTTGCCGATCGCTGTCCACATGCTACTGAACGTTGCCGTCAAGGTCAACCAACCGATACTAAAATTAAGTCTCGCCATCATGTATGGTGCTTCTTATATGAGAATGAAAATGATGAGAAAGTAGAGGGAAAATAAATGGCTGAAAAAAATGTGATACTAGAGGTCAAGAATTTAAAGAAATACTTCCCTCTGAAAAAAGGAAAATACCGCGAAGGAGATCCTTGTGTAAAGGCAGTTGACGGAATCTCTTTCAAATTATATGAAGGAGAAACCCTTGGGTTAGTTGGGGAGTCTGGTTGTGGTAAGTCTACTTTAGGACGTACAATAATTCAGTTATATGAACCCACAGAAGGTGAAGTAATTTTTAAAGGTGAAGATGTTACAAAAAAATCTCGTAAAGAAATGAGAAAACTTCGTGAGGATATGCAATTTATCTTCCAAGATCCATATAGTTCATTAAATCCCCGAATGAACGTTTTCAATACCTTAGCGGAACCTTTATTAGCGCATGGAATTTATAAGCGTGGGCCAGAGTTAGAAGCGTATATAAAAGATCTAATGGATAAATGTGGTCTTCCAAGTTATTATTGCTATCGTTACCCACATCAATTTTCGGGAGGGCAGCGTCAGCGAATAGGAATAGCTCGTTCATTAGCATTAAGTCCAAGCTTTATTATCTGTGATGAGCCAGTTTCTGCACTAGATGTTTCAATTCAATCTCAGATTATAAACTTAATGAAAGATATGCAGGAAGAAAAGAATATTTCTTATATTTTTATTTCACATGATTTAAGTGTTGTAAAACATATTTCTGATCGTGTTGGTGTCATGTATCTTGGTTCAATGGTTGAGTTAGCAGATAAAAACGAAATCTATGCAAATCCACAACATCCATATACTAAGGCGTTAATTGGAGCTATTCCAATTCCTGATCCAAGCAAACGAAAAGAGATGCAAGTAATTCAAGGGGAAATACCTAGTAATGTAAATACTCCATCTGGATGTAAATTCCATCCACGTTGTCCGTTTGCAAAAGATATCTGTAAACAGAAAGTACCTGAAGTAAAGGAAGTTAAACCTAATCATTTTGTGCAGTGCCACTTCGGGGGTGAATTCTAATGTCGAAACGCCCTAGTATGCATGAGATGTTAGAAAAGAAGGATAAAATAGACGGTAAAGAAGATCAATTAGAAAAAGGAGATTTTCTTGCTTTATTAATTGCAGCTATTAGCGTATTTTGGCCAATTTTATTAGGAGCCATATTCGTCCTTGCTCTATTTATTTTCGGATGGAATGCGTTTTTTAGTTAGAAAAAGAGGTCCTTTTAGAGCTTCTTTTGTTTAGAAAGGAAAAATATGTTGAAATTTAGTGAATACCCATACTCTCGTGTAGATGTTGTAGCGGTTCAAAATCAGTTAAAAGATTTGGTTAAAAAGATTGATTCTTGTGAGAATTCAGATAATTTGTATGATTTGTTCATGGAATTTAATGAGATAAAATCAAATGTTGAATCAATGTCAACTCTTTCCAGTATTCGTCATACGATTAATACACAAGATGAATTTTATACAAAAGAGAATGATTTTTATGATGAAATGCTTCCTGTATTGCAGGAATCATATATTACGGTAGATAAAGCATTTTTAGCTAATAAAAATATTGAAGGATTGAAACAACGAGTTCCAGAAACTTACTTTATGTCCAAAGAAATGGAATTTGCTTCCTTTGATTCATGTATCATAGAAGATATGCAATTAGAAAATAAGTTGACCTCAAAATATCAAGCTCTTTTAGCAAGCGCTCAGATTCCTTTTGATGGTGAAGTATATACATTGCCGGCATTAGAAGTAAAAACAAATGATAAAGATCGTAGTGTGCGTAAAGAAGCGATGAAGGCTTATTGGGGTTGGTATCAGGAACATCAAGAAGAAATCGGAGATTTATATGACCAAATGGTTCATGTTCGTACAAAAATGGCTAAAAAATTGGGCTATAGTTCGTACATTGAGCTCGGTTATAAAAGAATGAAGAGATATGATTACGATCAAAATGATGTTGCACAATATAGAAAACAAGTTTTAGAAGACGTTGTACCATTTGATTCTAGTCTGTATGAGAAACAAAAAGATCGTTTGGGTTATGATACATTATATGCATGGGATGAAAAAATTGAGTTTCTTTCAGGCAACCCAACACCTAAACATAGTCGAGAGGAAATGGTTAAACGAGCTTTAAATATGTATAAAGAATTGGATCCAAAAACAGGAGAGTTTTTCCAATATATGGTGGACCACGATTTATTAGATCTAGATAGTAAAAAAGGTAAAGCTCAAGGGGGATATTGTACATTTATTCCAAACCAAAAATCTCCATTTATTTTTGCGAATTTTAATCAAACAAGTCATGATGCTGAGGTATTAACTCATGAGGCCGGGCATGCTTTTCAAGTGTATGAATCTCAAGATATAAAACCATTAGATTGTGTATGGCCAACATATGAGTCTTGTGAAATACATTCTATGTCTATGGAATTCTTTACATATCCTTGGATGAAAGATTTTTTTGAAGAAGATATTGATAAATATTATTTTAATCATTTATCTGGTGCAATTAAATTTTTGCCATATGGTGTATTAGTTGACCATTTCCAACATGAAGTTTATGCAAATCCAGATATGACACCACAAGAAAGAATGAAAACATGGAGAGAATTAGAAAAACAATATTTACCTCATAAAAACTATGATGAAATAGAAATCTTGGAACAAGGTGGATGGTGGATGCGCCAAAGCCACATCTTCATGGATCCGTTCTATTATATAGATTATACCTTGGCACAAGTTTGTGCATTTCAGTTCTGGGTTCGCCAACAAAATAATGATTCAAAGGCTTTTGAAGATTACAAGCATATTTGCAAAATCGGAGGTACTCTTCCTTTTAGAAAGATTGTAAAAGAAGCAAATTTGATAGTTCCTTTTGAACAAGGTTGTTTAAAGGAAACTGTTGAAAAAATATCAACATGGTTTGATGCGCATCAAGATGTAAAATAAAATTCAAAAATTTAAACCCTCTATACATATTTCTTTGAAGTGGTCCCTAAGTCAAGGACAAAGATAAAAAAAGTACTTCTAAAAAAGTAAAAGATAAAATATCCTTCTGTTGAACATGAACAGGAGGATATTTTTTATGAGTTCAAATCTTGAATGGTTTTTATCATTCTTATTGTAACAAAAAACGGAATAGAGAATATTAAGATTTGATTAATATAAAAAGTGATTGTTTTTTTGTTTAAACTTGTCAAAAAGAAATGAAATCAATACAAATTTACAAAATGAAGGAAATTTATTATAATAAGCACGCGTTTTAGGGAAGAGAATATTATGAAGGGAGAAATTATTCTATGGTTAAGTTTTTTCAAAAAAACATTGAACCTAATAAAAAACTAAGAATAATTGAAATTATTATCTTAGTTTTATTGCTATTAGGTTCAATCATTTCATACGGAGTTGGTTTTACTAAAATCAATTCAGATGTGGGCACTATTTCTTTTGTTCAAAGCATGGAAATGACACGTGACTTTGAAATGGAAGATTATGACGGTGAAGAAAACGCGATGTGCGATGTTACATATCGTGCAGGAGATAAAGAACTGGTCGTAACTTACACATATGAAGAATATGAAAATCTAGACACAAAAACGATCACAGGTTATGAATTCGAAACAAGTGATGGAACGAAACTTTATTTTGATCATCAAGATGTAAGTCAAGCTCAGGCTCAACAGGAATATCAGGAAATCATGGCCGATCAAATGATGCCGGTTTTTAACTTTGCGAATGCCTCTTTGATCTTAGTGTTGTCTTTATTGATAATGATGTTATTCTCAAGACAATTTACGACATATGAAAAGTCATGGTTTATGTCTATCATGGTATTGGCTACTATTTTCTCAGTATTGTTCCCAGAAGAAAGTGCGAATGGTGTAAATGGTATCATCATTATGTTGTTGTATCTATTGGATACATTCTTAAATATTCTTTGTGAATTGTTGATATCAAAACAATCAAGATACAATTTCTTAGTCTCGGTACTGGTCGAAATTGTCGAGATAGCCATGTGTGTCGTATTGATGTATCGCTTTGCGACCATGGCAACAACATTATTCTTCTGGTTGCCAATCGACATTATCAGTTATATCAACTGGTCTAGACATAAAGACGAAGATGAAGATGAATTAACCGTTGTAAGACGCTTAAAAGGATGGCAGGAAGTCCTTGTCATTATAGGTATTATTTTATGGACGTTTGTGATCGGATATTTGATCAGTGGCTTGGATATCGCAACAGATTTCTATAATAATGAAATGTTAGAAACAGCTATCATATATATTGATGCATGTGCTTCTGCTGTCGGTATAGCAAATGGATTGTTTATCTTCTTTAGATTCAGGGAACAATGGATCGCATGGTATATCTGTGCTGCATTAGAAGCTGTGATCAATATCATTTCTGGACAGTATGTCTTATTGATCTTGAAACTTGGATATTTTACAAATACAACATATGGTTATATTAAATGGAGCAAGTATATCAAGTCTCATAAAGAAGAAGAGCGCTTATCGATATTCTGATAAAATCTTGAGGATATCTGATAAAACTGATACAATTAAATATGTAATAAATAGAAAGTATAGGAGCGATAATTATGGCAATTTCAGCAGGTGATTTTAGAACAGGATTAACTTTAATTGTTGACGGAGATCCATGGCAGGTATTGGATTTCCAGCATGTAAAACCAGGTAAGGGAGCTGCGATCTTAAAAACAAAGATGAAGAATTTAAAAACAGGCAATACACAAGAAAGAAACTTCAATGCCTCTACTAAATTCGAACAGGCAAATATCTCTAAAAAAGCAGCTCAGTATTCTTATCAGGCTGACTCAACTTATTATTTCATGGATATGGAAACATATGATACATATGAATTGACAGAAGATCAGGTAGGCTTCAATAAATACTTCATCGTTGAAGGAGCAGAAGTTCAATTGATGTTCTTTGAAGGATTATTATTGTCTGTTTCAGTACCGGAAAAAGTAGAATTAACGATTACAGAAACAGATGCTGCTATCAAAGGGGCACCATCTAACCAGACAAAAGATGCAGTAACAGAAACTGGTTTATCATTAAGAGTTCCTCAGTTTATTGAACCAGGAGAAAAAATCGTTGTATTCTCAACAGATGGAAAGTATGCAGGAAGAGCTTAATAAGCTCTTTCTTTTTTACCTATGAATAAAGTTGTACTTATTACTGGAGGAGCTCAAGGTATTGGAAAAGCCATTGCCTTGGAACTGGCAAAAAACCATTATGATATTGTGATCAATTATTTGACTTCTCATGAAGCGGCCGCAAAACTAAAAGAAGAAATCATAAATACATATTCGGTTCGATGTTTAACAATTTGTGCGGATGTATCGGATGTAAATCAAGTGGATCAGATGGTCAGCGAAATTGAAGAAAAATTAGGCGGTGTTGATATCCTGGTCAACAATGCCGCAATTGATCTTTCCAATTTATTCCATTTAAAAACATCCGAAGAATTTAAAAGGACCTTGGATGTAAATGTAGTAGGAGCCTTTAACTGTGCTAAAAGAGTTTATAGACATATGTTAGAGAAAGAATACGGAAGAATTATCAATATCTCTTCTACCAATGGAATCAATACGTATTATCCAATGTGCATTGATTATGATGCATCTAAAGCTGCCTTGATATCACTAACACATAATCTGGCTTTTGAGTTTGCACCGTATGTAAATGTAAACTGCATCGCTCCTGGATTTATTGGAACCGAAAATGAATTAGATGGCTATGATGAAGAATTTTTAAAAGAAGAAGTAGAAAAAATCATGGTCAATCGCTATGGTGATCCTAAAGAAGTTGCGTATCTGGTTAAATTTTTAATTAGTGACGAAGCTGATTTTATTAATAATACCGTTATACGAATTGATGGAGGACAAAAAGGAAGCTGTTAGAAATTTTCTAACAGCTTTTCTCTATTTATTCATATTTGTTAGTGCAAGTAGGATAGATAGCTTTCCATATTCTAAGCTTAGTCCACCCTGCATATATAATGTATAAGGCTCAATCACTGGAGCATCAGCACTTAATTCGATCGTGCTTCCCTGTGTAAAACTTCCTGCTGCCATAACTTCGTCAAATGGATAACCAGGCATTGGAGCTGGTAAGACACGAACAAAGGAATCAATTGGACTTGTTGCCTGAATGCCTTGTGTGAAATTTACAAGGTTTTCTTTTGTGCCAAGTTCTAAAGTTTGAATGATATCGGTTCTTTCTTCGTTATAGGCAGGTGATACATTTTTATATCCCAGTTTCTCTAACATGTGTGCCGTAAAAACAGCCGTTTTTAAAGCACTTTTTACAGCACTTGGTGCCATGAAGATTCCCTTAAAGAATGAGTTGTTTAAATTAAAGTTTGCCCCTAGATCTTTTCCAATACCAGGTGCGGTCAATCTTTCGGCAACCATATGGATCAAGTCGGCATTTCCTGCAACATATCCACCTGTTGAGGCAATTCCTCCACCTAAGTTTTTCATCAAAGATCCAACGACAACATCTGCACCAATATGTCCAGGTTCTAGTTTTTCAACCAATTCCCCATAACAGTTATCAACCATAATGATGACTTCTGGATCTACTTCTTTAATTTTTTTGATGATTCTTTCAAGCTTTGCGATAGTTAAAGATAAACGATGAGAGTAACCTCTAGAACGTTGTATTTCGATCAATTTTACATTTCCTTGTTTCAAACGTTCAATGATCTTGTCATCATCAAAATCATCATTTACTAAATCAATTTGTTCATACTTAACCCCATAAGCTTTTAAAGATTGTGTAGATTCACCAATGATGCCAATCATTTCCTGTAATGAGTCATAAGGTGCTCCAGAAATTGAAATCATAGTATCTCCATGTCTTAAAAGAGCTGAGAGTGTTAAATAGATTGCGTTTGTTCCGCTCATGATCTGAGGGCGAACCAATGCATCTTCACACCCTAATACACTTGCGAAGATCTTTTCAATCTTGTCACGTCCTTCATCATAGTTTCCATAACCGTTAATATCCGCAAAATCAGAGTAAGATACTTGATTTTCAATAAATGCGGATAAGATTCGATTTGAATTATGTAGACATATATCATCAATGTTTTGGTAAATATCTTTTAAAACAGAATCAGATTCTTCTGCCATAGCTAATAGTTCTTTATCAATTTGTTCTAAGATCATAATTGCCTCCTAAAAAATTACGCCTCAATTATTATACATGATTTAAATATAATAGAAAGAAAACATCAAGAATTACAAAAGAACTCTTGATTTTTTTATTGATCTGGCGTAATTTCAAAGAGGACAAAAAATGAAGATGTACTCAAGAGGTCCAAGAGGTCGCACTCGAAATGCGATAGGTCTGCAAGGGCGCGTGGGTTCGAATCCCACCATCTTCGCCATAAGTTAGTTTCTCCTTTATATAAAGGAGTTTTTTTATTTTGTGAGAAGATTTTGAGAAAGATTACTAATTAAGATAATTGTCATAACTTTTTCGAGGGCTTTTCTTGACTTATTGTAGAAAACAATGTATTTTGTAAACAATGACACAGGGCGAAATAAGTAATAAAAACGAAAAAAAACAGAAGACTCGACATACGTTAAATGAACTCTTGGTTTACCTCTTTAACTATATTTTATATATTGAGGCAAACAACTTGAAACAAAAAGGAGTAGAGCTATCGATCAATGAGGTTCATATTCTTGAACGTATTGAAAAGGCCAGCTCCAATACGATGAGTCATTTAGCTAGAACACTGATGGTCACATCAGGAACTCTAACGACCAATGTATCTCGTTTGGAGAAGAAAGGATATGTTGAACGATATCGAGATGAAAATGATCGTCGCATTGTTCGCTTAAGAAATACGCCTAAAGCGCTTGAGGTCTTAAAGATTCATGATGAATTTCATGAAAATATGATCAATAAGGCAATTGGAGATCTTGGTTTAGAAGAAAATGAAGTCTTGAATGCCACGCTTGAAAATATATTAGAATACTTTAGTGATATGTATTCAGATCAGAAAAAAGGTGCATAAATCTGTCCGTTTGGGCAGATTTTTTTTAATTTCTTGTAAAAAAATATAAATTTTGACTATCAAACTATTTACTTTGAGTGTCAAAGTAATTATAATACACTCGTTAAATGTTTTGAATGTCAAAGTAAATAGGAGGAAAAATTATGTTTGAAGATATCAAAAAAGTATTGATCGATGCGATCAATGTAGATGAAGAAGAAATTAAACCAGAAGCTAAATTGAATGATGATCTAGGAATCGATTCTTTGGCAGCTGTTGAGTTGGCATTGGAATTAGAAAACGAATTTGATATTCGTATCGAAGATGAAGAGCTTGCGAAACTGGAAACAGTTCAAGACGTAATCGATATCATCGAAGCAAAAAAGAAGTAAATCGTCGAACACAGTGAGCTAAGAGATCTTGGCTCATTTTCAATAAGAGGAGTGATGGGTATGGAAACTAAGCAAGTCAAAGAAATTATCGAAATCTTTGAAGCAAGTAATCTTTCACATATGGAACTTGAAGAAGGCAATCTAAAGATTCGTTTGGAAAAACCAACAGGTCCAGCACAAAGTATTCCTGTTTCACAGATCGTACATACACAAGTAGAACCAAAACCAATAGAGGATGAAAACAAGATTGAAATTACTTCTCCTTTGGTAGGAACATTTTATCGTGCTAAATCACCTAAAGATAAACCATATGTCAGTGTTGGAGACATTGTGCATAAGGGAGATGTCGTATGTATGGTAGAAGCGATGAAAACAATGAATGAAATTCAGTCTGATCAAGAAGGTATCGTAAAAGAAATCTGTGTGGAAGATAGTTCTATGGTGGAATACGGACAAGTGCTTATCGTATTAGGAGAAATTGAATGATTCGCCGTTTATTGATTGCCAATCGTGGAGAGATAGCTGTTCGAATCATTCGTGCCTGTAAAGAGTTGGGAATTGAAACAGTTGTTGTATATTCTACGGCAGATAAAGAATCACTTGCGGTCCAGCTGGCCGATCAGGCAGTCTGCATTGGTCCAGCACCTGCCAAAGACAGTTATTTAAACATGGGTTTGATCGTACAAACGGCATGCTCAACAGGTTGTGATGCGGTGCATCCAGGATATGGATTTCTAAGTGAAAATGCTAAATTTGCCCGCCTGGTGCAGGAATGCGATATGACTTTTGTAGGCCCAAATCCTAAATTGATACAAATGATGGGTGATAAGACACAAGCTCGAAAACTGATGAAAGAAGCTGGAGTTCCTGTTGTTGAAGGATGCGAGGATGCCTTAAAGAGTGTTGAAGATGCTAAAAACATGGCTGAGTCAATTGGCTATCCTGTTATTATCAAAGCACGTCTAGGCGGTGGTGGTCGAGGTATGCGAATCGTTTATAAGGCCGAAGATCTTGAAAATGCCTATACCGAAGCCAGACAGGAAGCCAAAGTATGTTTTGAAAATGATGAAGTGTATATGGAACGATATGTTGAAAATCCAAAACATATCGAAGTGCAGATCTTAGGGGATCATTATGGACACGTGGTTCATCTGTTTGAAAGAGATTGTTCATTCCAAAGAAAAAACCAAAAGATCATTGAAGAAGCACCATGTACAGCTTTGACTCGTGATAATCGAGAAAAACTGTTATCACAGGCTGTCAATGCCGCAAGATCGATTGGATATGATTCAGCCGGAACGATGGAATTTTTGATGGATAAACAAGGAAATTTCTACTTTATGGAAATGAATACAAGAATTCAGGTGGAACATCCTGTTACTGAAGCTATAACGGGTGTCGATTTGATCAAATGGCAAATCAAAATAGCATCTGGCCAGCATCTTACATTAAAGCAGGAAGATATTCAGTGTCATGGACATGCGATGGAATGTCGCATCAATGCCGAAGATGTTGCCCATGATTTTGCGCCAAGTCCAGGGCCAGTTACATTTATGCATGTGCCAGGAGGATATGGAGTTCGTGTGGATACAGCTGTATATAATGGTTCTATTATTTCCCCATACTATGATTCGATGATCTTGAAATTGATCGTTTCAGCTGGAAATCGTTTGGAATGCATTAAAAAAATGCGTGCCAGTTTGGAAGAAACAATTGTTTCCGGGGTAAAGACCAATATTGAATTTAACTATTTAACGCTGTATCAAAAAGAGTTTATAGAAGGAAGTCATGATATTGGCTATGCTCCAATATTGTTGAAGAGGTTAAAAGAAAATGGACAATTTATTTAAAGAGAGAAAGAATCGCCTGGATGTTTTTCGTAAATGGCGTAAAAAACCTATCCCTAAGGCTAAAGAGATTCCAGATCATGTATTCATGAGTTGTTCACATTGTCATACCTCAGTGGCCATGATGGATCTAGTATCCAATCATTATGTGTGTCCTAAATGTCATCATCCATTTAAAATTTCTGCCAGAGAAAGAATTCGTCAATTGATCGATGAAGGAACATTTAAAGAAACAGATGCCAAGATGATCAGTGTTGATCCAGATGATTTTCCTGGATATAAAGATAAATTGGAAAGACTTCAAAAACAAACAGGCATGAAAGAAGCCGTGATTACAGGAACGGGAAAGATCAAAGGCCTTCCCTGTGTAATTGGTGTAATGGATTCTAATTTTTTCATGGGAAGCATGTCAGCGGCTGTAGGAGAAAAGATTACTAGAGCTATAGAGCTGGCCACGAAGAAAAAACTACCTTTGATTTTATGTTGTACAAGTGGAGGTGCCAGAATGCAGGAAGGTATCTTATCTTTGGTGCAAATGGCAAAAACTTCAGCCGCAATGAAAAAGCATAGTGATGCAGGATTGTTATCGATCATTGTTTTGACACATCCAACAACGGGAGGTGTCAGCGCCAGCTTTGCGATGTTAGGGGATATCATTTTGAGCGAACCTTATGCTTTGGTTGGTTTTGCGGGTAAAAGAGTGATCGAAGATACGATTCATGAAAAATTGCCAGACAATTTCCAAACCGCTGAATTTGTTTTAGAGAAAGGTTTTATCGATCGAATCGTACCTCGTGAAAAGATGAAAGAAGAGCTTGGAAGACTCTTGTCATTCCATTGTAAAAGGAGCATATCATGAATCTTAAAGAAGCACAGCAGAAAATAAATGAAATAAAGATTCAACAGATGCAGATCGATGAAAAAGATCTGGATATGTGGAATGACTATCAAAGACAAATTGAAACAATTCAAAAAGAAACCGTTCTGACACCTTGGGATCACGTTGAACTTGCTAGAAGACCCGATCGACCGAAGGCTCAGGATTATATTGATTTATTATTTGATGAATTTATTGAATTACATGGAGATCGTAAAAGCTTGGACGATCCAGCCATGTTATGCGGTTTAGGATTATTTCATGGAATGCCGGTAACGATCCTTGCACAATCCAAAGGAAAAACAGTTGAAGAAAATTTGAAGCAGCACTTTGGAATGCCTCAGCCAGAAGGATATCGTAAAGCGCTTCGTCTAGCCAAGCAGGCAGAAAAGTTTAATAGACCAATCATTACTTTTGTCGATACACCGGGGGCTTATCCGGGTAAAGAAGCCGAAGAAAAAGGGCAGGCCCAGGCAATCGCCGATTGTCTATATACGTTTTCATCATTAAAGACACCTGTTATATGCTTTGTTCTTTCTGAAGGAGGAAGTGGTGGAGCTCTTGCGCTAAGTGTGGCCGATAAGATCTTCATGTTAGAATATGCAGTTTACTCTATTCTATCTCCTGAAGGATTTGCCTCTATATTGTGGAAAGATGGCTCACGTGCTAAAGAAGCCTGTGATGTGATGAAGCTTACCAGCAAAGACCTTTTAGAGAAAAAAGTAATTGATGAAATCGTACCAGAACCATTTGGTGGAGCCGCTTCAAATCTACAGAGTGTTGTTGATAAGATGGATCTTATGTTGAAAGAAACATTGAATGAACTGACTAAGATGAAAACGACTACGCTGGTAGAAAAACGTTATGAAAAATTTCGTCATTTAGGAGAAGGATCATGGAAAATGTCAAGATAATTGGCTGTGGCTATGCTTATGGCTCAAATTGTGTAACCAATGACATGTTAAAGAATGTTGTAGATACAAGTGATGAGTGGATCCAGTCAAGAACCGGCATCAAGCAGCGAACAGTATCAAAAAATGAAAATACCAGTGATCTGGCAATCAGAGCTGCTAAAAAAGCGATCGAAGAAAATCATATTGATAAACATGAAATTTCATTAATTATTGTGGCAACTTGTACTCCAGATAATGTCACACCATCATGTGCCTGTTTAGTGCAGGAAGCTTTAGGCCTTAATGAGGATCCCGTCATGGCTTTTGATATCAATGCAGCATGTAGTGGATTTATTTATGCTTTACAGTGTGCTTCTAGAATGTTGGATAAAGGTATAGCTCTTGTGATAGGGGCAGAAACTTTATCTAAGATCTTAGACTGGAAAGATCGTAATACCTGTGTTTTGTTTGGCGATGGAGCAGGAGCCGTCCTGATCAAACGCTACGACGATGGTTCTAACATGACTTTTTATGCTAGGTCCAAAGGAGATAAAGATAAGGCACTATATTGTGCCGGGCGTTCTTTACAACCAGAATTAAAGAATATAGCCCAAGAGAAACCTTATCTTAGCATGAATGGAAGAGAAGTCTTCCGCTTTGCGATACGCTCCATGCCAGATGCGATCGAACATGTGCTTAAAGAAGAGAGCATTGATTCAATCGATTTAATGATTCCCCATCAGGCCAATATTCGCATCTTAGAATATGTCAGCAAGAAAATGAAATTTCCAATGGATAAGATGTTTATCAATTTAGATCAATTTGGTAATACATCAGCTGCCAGTGTTCCATTGGCGCTAGGCCAGGCATGGCAACAAAACAAGATCAAAGAAAATATGAATCTTGTATTGGTTGGCTTTGGGGCAGGATTTACCTGGGCAGCCTGCAAGATTCATATCGAAGGAGGAAAACATGATGATCAATCAGATGCTTAATATCAAATATCCTATATTTCAAGGCGCGATGGCCAATATCGCAACACCTGAATTCGCTGCAGCGGTTTCAGAAAGTGGAGCATTAGGCATTATCGGAACAGGGGCTATGAATGCCAAGCAAGTTCAGGAAAGTATTCAAAAAATTCGTTCTTTGACAGATAAACCATTTGGCATCAACGTCATGTTGATGAATCCGGAAACAGATGCCATCATGGAAGTTATTGCACAGAATCATGTGCCTGTTGTAACCACTGGAGCAGGAAATCCAGGAAAATATATGGAAATGTTAAAGGCTTCTGGAACTAAGGTCTTTCCTGTTGTAGCCAGTGTTGCTCTTGCGATTCGTATGGAAAGAGCAGGAGCTGATGGAATCATTGCCGAAGGAACAGAAGCTGGTGGACATGTCAATGAACAGACAACGATGGCTTTATTACCTCAAGTTGTTGATGCAGTGAATATTCCAGTCATTGCAGCTGGGGGAATTGCAGATGGCAGAGGTTTTAATGCAGCTCTATCTTTAGGAGCCTGTGGTGTTCAGTTAGGAACTTGTTTATTGGCAAGTGAAGAATGTCCAATTCATGAAAACTATAAAAATGCTGTCTTAAAGGCAAAGGATACAGATACGGTCGTAACTGGAAGAACTTTAAATACGCCGGTGCGTATCTTAAAAAATTCAATGAGCCGTCAGTATTTAAAATTAGAAAAAGCAGGCGCAGAACCTGAAGAAATGGAAAAATTGACTCTAGGAGGATTAAGACGAGCTGTTTTTGAAGGCGATATGAAAACTGGATCTGTCATGATGGGGCAGGTTGCCGGCTTATGTAAGGAAATTCGTCCTCTATCAAAAATCTTTGAAGATATGATGAATGATTCTAAAAAACAACTGGAAGAATTGAAAAAGAAAATAGAGGAATGCCAATGTTAAGGTCTATAAAGCTAAAAGATAAGATCTTAGAAGTTCCAATTATTCAAGGTGGTATGGGAATAGGTGTATCTTTATCAAACTTGGCATCATCTGTTCGAAAAGAAGGCGGTATGGGTGTTATCTCAGCCGCTATGCCTGGATTTAATGAACCAGATTTTGAAACCAATTCTTTAGAAGCTAATATTCGAGCATTAAAAAAGGAAATTCAAAAAGCCAATGAAGTAAAACGCGGGCTTCTAGGAGTCAATATTATGGTTGCATCCAGAAATTATGAATCCTATGTAAAAGCTTCTGTTGAAGCTGGAGCAGATGCGATCATATCTGGAGCTGGACTACCTTTAGATTTGCCAAAGTATGCAGAGGGCAAGATCATGTTGGCACCAATTGTATCAAGTGCCAAGGCATGTCGATTATTGTGTCGTGTATGGGATAAACATCATAATACAACACCAGATTTTGTCATAATCGAAGGTCAAAAAGCAGGAGGACATCTAGGCTTTAAGAAAAAAGATCTAGAAGAAGGAACATATCAAACGCTAGAACAAATCTTAAAAGAGGTTTTAGAAGAACTTGTACCATTTGAAAAGAAATATAATAAACAGATTCCGGTTTTTGTTGCCGGTGGAATATTTACACATGAAGATATTCAAAATTATATCGATCAAGGAGCTTCTGGTGTACAGATGGCAACACGTTTTATTGCGACAAACGAATGTGATGCCCATGAGAATTTTAAACAGATGATCTTAAAGGCAAAAAAGGAAGATATTGTCTATGTAAAAAGCCCGGCTGGTTTTCCAGGCAGGGCCATTAAAAATGAGTTTGTCAAAAGAACGGAAACAGAGTCAAATCAAAGTGTTTCAAATTGTTTGGCTTGCATGCTTCCATGCACTCCAAGTTCGACGCCTTACTGTATAACTCGTGCTTTGATTCGAGCGGTTAAAGGAGATATGGAAAATGGCTTGTTCTTTTGTGGAACAAGTGCCGAAAAGATTCATGAGATCATTGATGTACATACATTAATGGATCAATTAAAAGGAGAGGTGAAAGAACAATGACAACAGCATTTCTATTTGCAGGGCAGGGCTCACAGATTGTAGGAATGGCAAAAGATTTCTATGATCATTGCCCTTCAAGTAAAGAATTGATGGATAACCTACATTGTGATTACGACATAAAAAAGCTTTGTTTTGAAGGGCCGCAGGAAACATTGAATGATACAGCTTATGCACAAAGTTCCATTGTGGCAGCTTCTTTGATGATCTTAGAAGGATTGAAATCAAAAGGTATAAAACCAGATGTATGTGCTGGCCTTTCCTTAGGAGAATACAGCGCGTTATGTTGCGCAGGTTCAATGGATGCACAAACTGCAATTAATATCGTACGTCAAAGAGGAATCTTAATGTCCAATGCCTTGCCACAGAACACAACGGGAATGCGTGCAGTTCTAGGATTAGACGCAAGCAAGATCTTGGAAGTATGCAAAGAAGTAAATGAAAAAGGGTTGGTTCTTGAAGTGGCCAATTATAACTGTCCAGGGCAAATTGTTGTTACCGGGCAAACAGAAGCTTTAGAAATGGCGACACCAATGTTATTGGAAAAAGGAGCGCGAAGAGTTTTACCTTTAAGTGTCAGCGGAGCTTTCCACTCTTCTTTACTCACTCCTGCCAGCAATCAACTTGAAGAAGTGTTGAAGACAAGTTCGTTATCTTTACCTTCTATTCCTGTGTATCACAACGTGGATGGAAAAGTTCATGAATATGAAACGATCGAAGATTTGATCAAGATCTTGAAGCAGCAGATTTGTCAAAGTGTTTATTTTGAACAAACGATTCAAAATATGATCAAAGATGGTGTCGATACATTTGTCGAAATTGGTCCAGGAAAGACACTGACAGGTTTTGTTCGCAAGATCGATCGCAAAGTGAATGTATTTACGATCAATACAATGGAAGATGTAGAAAGGATGCTGCAGACATGGAACAAGTAAATAAAACAGCATTGATTACTGGGGCTGCCAAAGGTATTGGAAAAGCTGTTGCCTTAGCTTTTGCCAAAGAAGGTTATAACATCGTCATCAACTACAATGGTTCTAAAGAAGCGGCCTTAAATACACAGCAGGAAATTGAAGCATTGGGTGTAAAGACACTTGTTGTTCAAGCGGATGTATCTGATGAAGATCAAGTAAAAACAATGGTTGAAAAGAGTATTGAGACATTTGAAAGAATAGATGTTTTGGTAAATAATTCAGGAATCAATAAAGATGGTTTGATGTTAAGAATGTCATATGAAGATTTTCATAAAGTCATTGCCGTGAATCTGGAAGGGACCTTTAATTGTATCAAACATGTTTCAAGAATCATGATGAAACAAAGAAGTGGTTCGATCATCAATATGTCAAGCGTTGTAGGTATCATGGGAAATGCCGGGCAGGCCAATTATGCCTCCAGCAAAGCAGGTGTGCTTGGTTTGACAAAATCTGCAGCTAGAGAATTGGCGCTTCGTCATATACGAGTGAATGCGATTGCACCTGGCTTTATCGAAACGGATATGACCGCAAAACTGGCAGAGAAAGACAAAGCGAAGATGATGGAACAAATTCCATTAAGACAATTTGGACAACCAGAAGATGTGGCCAATGTATGTGTTGCCTTGGCAAGCGATGCCTTTAAATATGTAACAGGTCAAACGATTCATGTCGATGGCGGCATGATCATGTAGGAGGAATTATGCGTAGAGTTGTAATTACAGGTTTAGGAGTTATTTCTCCTATTGGAAATGATGTAAATGCTTTATGGAATAGTATTGAAGAAGGAGTATGTGGAATTGCTCCGATTACGCACTTTGATACAAGTGATTATAAGGTAAAATTGGCGGCTGAAGTAAAAGATCTAGACATGGAAGCTTATTTTTCTAAACGTGATCTAAAGTTTAATGATCGTTTTACACAGTTTGCTCGTATAGCCTCTAAACAAGCGATGCAGGATGCTGGATTTGATAAAGAAATTTCGGATGCAGATCGTTTTGGATGCATCATTGGTTCAGGAATTGGGGGTATTGAATCAATTGAATTAGCTTCACATACGTTAAGCGAAAGAGGAGCTTCAAGAGTCTCTCCATTCTTTATTCCTATGGCTTTAGCCAATCTTGCAGCAGGACAGGTGGCAATTGACTGGGGCTTAAAAGGAGCAACTTCTTGTGTTGTAACAGCTTGTGCGGCTGGTTCCAATGCGATTGGAGAAGCTTTTCATCGAATTCGCGATGGCTATGAAGATGTTATGTTAGCTGGTGGCAGTGAAGCTGCGATTACTCCATTAGCTATTGCCGGCTTCCAATCAATGCGTGCTTTACATACTGGAGATGATGCCAAAAGAGCTAGCATTCCTTTTGATAAACAGAGAAGTGGTTTTGTCATGGGTGAAGGTGCCGGTATCTTGATTCTGGAAGAATTAGAGCATGCCAAGGCCCGCAATGCCAAGATCTATGGTGAGATTGTAGGATATGGTTCAAGCTGCGATGCACATCATATTACAGCACCATTGGATGATGGCTCAGGTGGAGCCAAAGCCATGGTACAGGCATTACAGGATGCTTGTATCAAAGCAGAAGATATCGACTATATCAATGCTCATGGAACGAGTACAAAACTAAACGATAAGACAGAAACGATGGCTGTTAAAGCAGCTTTTAAAGACCACGCTTATAAATTAGCTATCTCTTCAACCAAGAGCAATACAGGGCATTTGTTAGGGGCCAGTGGAGCTGTGGAAGCTATTATTTCTATCAAATCTTTACAGGAAGGTTTTATCCCGGCAACGATCAATTATCAAGAATCAGATCCAGACTGTGATCTAGATATTGTCGCAAATCAAGGACGTCATCAAGATATTCATTATGCCATGAGCAACTCTTTAGGTTTTGGTGGACATAATGCATCCTTGGTATTCAAAAAATGGGAGGATTAGTATGTTGTTATCAAACGAAGATATAAAAAAGATCATTCCGCATAGATATCCCTTTTTATTGGTTGATAAAATTGAATCCATTGATGAAGAAACCAAAACCATTGTTGGAATCAAGTGTGTCAGTGCCAATGAAATGCAGTTTTTAGGACATTTTCCGCAACAAAGTGTTATGCCGGGTGTTCTGATTGTAGAAGCTATGGCACAAACAGGAGCTGTGTATCTATTAAAAGAGGAAGAAAATCGTGGAAAGATTCCTTTGTTTGCGGGAATCAATAAGATGCGTTTTTCGTCTGTGGTCGTACCAGGGGATGTATTAAGGATGAAGGTTCAATTTAAACGTATGATCGGTGGTATTTGTATTGCCGGTTGTGAAGCTTATGTGGACGATAAAAAAGTCGCATATGGTGAAATTCTTTGTGCTTTACAGGATGTGGAATAAATGTGGATCGGTTGTGATATTGTAAATATCGATCGAATCAAGGATCCTTACAAAATTGCCAGAAGGATCTTGAGTGAACAAGAATATGAACAATTTTCAAACTATTCTTCAAATCGACAAAAAGAGTTTTTGGCAGGGCGCTTTGCCGCTAGAGAGGCCATTATCAAAGCATTACCGATTCCTCTAAAGCTAAAGGAAATTGTAGTAGAGCCACCAAAAGAAATTCAGTATCAAGGGTATACGATTCAAGTATCGATTGCCCATGATGGAGGATTTGCCATGGCGACAGCCCTGGTTCAAAGAAAGGAATCTCATGAAAACATCTAAGATCATTCGAGCTTTACCTGTTTTGCCTGTTGCCTGGGTTAGCTCAAAGATATATGAGAAAAAAAGTCAGTTGGAAGCACAGGTTCGACTGGAAAAATGGAGCCGTTTTATTTTGAAATATCTGGGATACAATTTATCTGTTAAGGGAATTGAAACAATTCCTAAAGAGGAAACGATTTATTTTGTATCCAATCATCAGGGCACATTGGATCCAGCTCTTGTCTTGGCAAGTTGTCCGGTTCATTTGGCTTTTATCTCAAAAAAAGAGAATGAAACCATGCCTATTTTTGGCCGATGGGCTAGAAATATAGGTACGATCCATTTTGATCGTGAATCTAGAGAAGGCAATGTGCATATGCTAAGAGAAGCTGCTAGAGAGCTTAAACAAAAAAAGAATCTTTTGGTCTTTCCTGAAGGAACTAGATCAAAAGGAGATACGATGAATGAGTTCAAGGCAGGTGCTTTGTTGCCGGCTTATTTATCAAAAGCTACAATTGTGCCAGTTGCCTTAAAAAAAGCTTATACACTGGATATTTCATCTGATCATACTAAACAACTTGAAATTGAATATGGAAAACCGATTCGTGCTTCAGAATATAAAAAAATCAGCCAGGAAGATCTTGCTAAAGAACTTCATGACTGGATTCAAAGTCGAATTGATATTTCACCAGAGGATAAATGATCGATCGATCCATCCTCTTTTTTTATGACAAGTCGAAAAGAATCATCGACTCCTAAGATCGTTCCTTTATATTCTTTCTGGGGATGCAGGATCCTTACTGTTTGATTAATATAGGCAAGATGATCTTTATATGCCTGAAGAAAAGAATGATGATTGGTATAGTAATCATAAAAAGACTCTAGAAAACTTGTGATCAATATATTGCGAGGTTTTTTGAATGGAACAAAATCTTCAACAGCACAGGCAATAGAAGCAATATCTTCAGGATAAATAAAGGAATGGACATTTATGCCAATGCCAATGATCAAAGAATCAAAGCGTTCCTGCTGCAGCTTTCCTTCGCATAAGATACCTCCAAGTTTTTTATCGTGAAAATAAATATCATTCAACCATTTGATTGAAGGGGAGAATCCATATACAGATTGAATAGCTTTACACATACATAAGGCACTTAATGCTGTATAGTGTAGGACGCACTCTTTATCTTCTTTGGGCTTTAATAATAAAGAAAGATAGATGCCGCTATTTGAAGGAGAATAAAATGAGCGTCCATTTCTTCCTTTTCCCTGTGTTTGATGATCTGCGATCAAAACCGTTCCTTCAGGTAGATCTGTATGTTCTGATAGCCATGAATTGGTGCTGGCAGTAGAGTCAATGACCTTGATTTGATAGAAAGAAGGAAGACTGGATTGAATCTCTTCCTGGTTGAGTTTATCTATATATGCTTGCATACAAAAATTATATCAAAGAATATGGTTTTCAAGAAATCGAAAAAGAAAAGATTTCTATACTGAAAAAATCGGGTGATACCTTTTTAAAAGTATTGTGTTGTCCTTT
>ERZ857984.695-NODE-695-length-36268-cov-7.607406_pt1 | contig 36268 bp, 45 predicted proteins | sample MGYA00519914_ERZ857984 | MGnify/ENA primary metagenome ERZ857984 (study PRJEB31778, sample SAMEA3449417) | human gut metagenome | biome: human gut; feature: human-associated habitat; material: faeces | place: United Kingdom | collected 2010/2012 ... | reverse complement strand
ATAAAAAGGCTCCTTTCGAAGCCCTATAGTAGTCCAGAATTTTGTCCGCACCCTCCTAATAAGAATAATATAAATAATACTGAGTTAAGTAATACTGAATCTAATCTTATCTTATCAGGGGATGATAGGATGCGATATGAAATGGATGCATACGCAGAACTGATCAGAGAAAACATAGAGTTGGATATTCTAAGGGAACGTTATCCATACGAGCAGGATTTGCTTGATGGTATATTTGATCTTATTCTGGAGACCGTGCTTTGTAAAAATGACACCATCATAGTTGCATCCAACAGATATCCGGCAGAGCTGGTAAGAAGTAAATTCCTAAAACTGAACAGTTCACACATTGAATATGCGATTGATTGTTTTAAGGGCAATACGACCAAGATTCGGAATATTAAGAAATATCTGCTTACCACATTGTTTAATGCACCAAGTACAATCAGCGGTTATTATCAGGCAGAGGTTAACCATGATTATCCCCAGTATGCTGTAGTTGACAAATAATGACTTGACGTGTAGTCATTGCGTGCATATAATGTAAATTATAGACACACGCATTGACTACATGAAAGGAGCTATAATGGAAGATCAAACAATTACAGATGGTAGGGTACAAATTGATGTGAGTAAGCATGAAGATGAAAAGACAAAGGAGCGCAGACTTATGGCTTATGCTTTCAAAATGGTTCGTGCAGAATCAGGAATGAATCGAAAAGATTTTGCGGAGTGGCTTGGAATCCCATACCGGACAATGCAGGAGTGGGAACTGGAAAGAAGAACAATGCCGCAATATGTATTTGATCTTATAGCTTACAAGGTAAGAAATGAAAAAGAAAAGGGAAATATATAGTTTTTCATATCTGTGAGGTAGGGGAGGAAAAAGTCATGTATGATGATTATTATTACTACGAAGAGCAAAGAAAAGCACAGGCAAAATCAGATGCTGCTTTAGCAGGAACATTTGGAACTGCGATAGGGGGAATTCTTGGTGTTGGTATATCATGTATTTTTTTCCTTGTCAGAAGATTTGATATATTGAGTTCTGGATTGGCATCACTTTTATTTTATTTGCTTACCTATACTAAGGAATGGAATAAGGTAATATATATCGTAGCAGCGATTGTCATATTTCTGGTGTCAATGATATTACAGTATGCTTTTGTAGTTGCAAGAATCATATACACGGTATTTGTATGCATTGCTGTAGCCATTCTTGGCGGATGTTGGAAAACATATGATACGGAATCACAGCGAAACATGGTTATGCTTATCTGCTTTGGAGTAACAGCATTTTTGGGAATTGTGTCATGGTGTGGAAGTATAAAAAGCGATGAAAATTAACGATCGACTAACGACAGACTAACGACGGACTAACAAGCGACTAACGAAGAACTAACGACAGACTAACATCGCGTATCTTTTTTTTCATGTTAAGGTGTGATAATATTATCATAGACAAATGAGATATGAAACACAGCAACAATTTCTCATTTGTTTCTCTTTTGCAAAAGAATATAGCAGTAAATGAAGCGTCAGCTCATTACCACAATGGTGATGGGTATGGCGCTTTTTTGATGCCCGAAAACAGGTGACGACCTGACTGACAAAAAGAACAGGAGGTAAAGGCATGATGGGATTTCCCTATGAGCATGACTGTCCGATTGAAGCTTACATTACAAACCTCGGAAAATATAACGAGGGTAAGCTTGTAGGTGAGTGGGTCAGATTTCCGACCACAGAAGAAAAAATGAAAAAGGTCTTTGAAAGGATTGGAATTGAACCAGGAGCACCCGATGGATACGGCGGACATTATGAAGAATGGTTCATAACTGATTATGACTGTTATGTACCTGGGCTTATGGAGGCTGCACGGCTTGGTGAGTATGAAAATCTGGACGAGCTTAATTTTCTTGCTTCCAAAATAATGGAACTGGATGACTGTGAGCTTGACAGATTTGAAGCTGCCATGGAGGTTGCGGATGAAACCGGAAGCGTAAAGGACATCATCAACCTGATTGATAATCCTGAAAAGTATGAAGTCTATCCCGGAATCGAGAATGATGAAGACCTTGGACATTATTATATCGAGGAGCTTGGATCAATTCATCTTACAGATGAGGTCAGAGATTATTTCGACTATGAAGCATACGGAAGGGATATCGCAATCAGTGAAGCAGGTCATTATACAAGTTATGGATATGTAAAGGATTCACAGGACCCGTTCAAGGAGCCTTATGATGGTGATCCTGAAAATATTCCTGATGAATACAAAGTGACAGGATTTGTGCATGAAAAGAAAGAGAGGAACGAAATGGATTACGAAACATTCAAACAGGAATTCGCAGAAGATATTAAGGAAAAACTCAGTCAGAAAGGTTATGGTGAGGTAGAAACCAACTTTCATAATATTGAAAAGACAAATCAGAATTATGAGGCTATCTCGGTTGTTCCGGCTGGCGGAAACATTGGAGTGAATTACAACATTGAAAATGCTTTTGCCAGTTATGAGCACAGCGGAGATTACGAGGGAGTATTAGCCAGTGCTACAGGGGCAATCGCAAGCGGACTTGATCAGGTCCCGGTTGTTAATGTGAATGCTCTCATGAATTATGAGATCATGAAAGAAAAACTTTCGGTAGAAGTCATTTCAGCAGAGGTCAACGAAGAGCTGCTTGCCAAAGTTCCTCACGACAGAATTGAGGATCTTGCAGTTGTTTACCGTTTCATTATGGAGAGCAACGAAGATGGCAGAGCTTCCATTCTGGTCAATAATGATCTGATTGAAAGAATGGGAGTTACACATGAACAGCTTAGAGCTGATGCATTGGAAAATTCCCCAGAAATAAGACCTGCGGTAATTCAGGGGATGAATGAAGTCATGAAGGAAATGATGGGACCAGAAGCCTATGAAATGTTTGGAATTCCTGATGATACAGAGGAAATGATGTTTATTGCAACAGTTCCTGATAAAAATTCCGGTGCCGGAGTGCTTGCATATCAGGATTTCATGGATCAGGCTGCTGAAAAGATTGGAGGAGACTTCTTTATTCTTCCTTCATCAATTCATGAGATTTTGTTAGTTCCTGATGATGGACAAAAGGGAGCAGATGAACTGAAAGCCATGGTTATGGATGTCAATGCTACCCAGGTAAGTCCGGAGGAAAGGCTTTCTGATAATGTATACCATTATGATTCCAAGGAGCATATCTTTGAGCTTGCAGAAAAGTTCGAGGCAAGACAGCAGGAAAAAGGGGCTGCCATTGATGAAAAGGCTGAGGACAGGGAATCTGTATTAAAGAATCTCAAGGATAAGCAGAAAGAAACAGCTGCAAAGGTTCCGACAAAGGACGCGGTAGATAAAGCAGCAAAATCAAAGGGCGGAGAAGCACTTTAAGAATAATGTCGGATTGTGTCAGCCTGTGGCGATTGCTACGGGACTGGCACTTTTTTTGACAGGAAATATCGGAGGTAAGTGAAATGTCAGCTAATTATAATGCAGCGAGAACAACAGGAGTGACAGGACAGTATTGTGGATCAGCAGTAGGAGCGAAGGAGCCGATAGCACATCCGGTCAACTGTGACCATGAGTGTCCTTATGGATATGGAAGATCATTCTGTTTTCCATGCTATAAAAACATCATGGATGATCACAGGCAGAAGAAAAGAGCAGCTTCACAGGGAGCCTGATATGGAATTCGGTTATTTTAGTGAGAATCAGTCTGAACAATATGTATTTTTTCGCATGCCAAAGATCATGTTTGGTGGTGGAATGTTTAAGGAAATATCAAGAGATGGAAAAGTACTTTATGGACTTTTACTTGACAGGGTATCCCTATCCAGAGAAAACGGCTGGATAGATGATGAAGGGCATGTGTATGTCATATTTACGCTTGAATCTATTCAGATGTCAATGGACTGTTCGGATAAATCAGCGACCAAGTATCTGTCTGAGCTTGAAGACTTTGGACTGATTGAACGTATAAGAAGAGGTCAGGGAAAGCCTGATATCATATATGTGAAGAATTTTTCAGATCCGAAAAATTTACAGGTCAAGACTCGAAATAATTACGATTCTGAAATCGTAAAGAATCCGGTTCAAGACTCGTATAATTTACGACCTAATTATACTAATAACAATAATACTGAATTTAATAATACTAATCCTATCTTATCAAAGGATGAGGATAGGATGGGATATGAGGCATATCTGGATGAACAGCTCGGAATAGAAGCATTAAAAACAGATTATCCGTATGATACCGGTATTCTGGATGGTATCAGGGAGCTTATTCTTGATGTGGTCTGCTCAAAGAAAAAGACCATTGTGATCGCCGGGGATGAAAAGCCGGTGGATGTGGTAAAGAGCAGGTTTATGAAGCTGGACATGGGACACATCCGGTATGTGATGAACTGCCTGCAGGAAAATACTGTAAAAATACGGAACATCAAACAGTATCTGCTGGCGGCACTTTACAATGCCCCGGCAACAATCGACAGCTATTACCGTGCGGAAGTCAGCCACGATATGGCAGAAGGGAAAATATAGGAGGAGAAGAAATTGAATAACAATAACATGAATTACATTATGGAACATCTGGAAAATGCTGTGACAGAGCTGGAGAAAATCATGCAGGTGATGCTTCCTGCGGAGTATGCAATCTATGTGGATATGGAACAGGAACTTCACTATATCAGTGTGCAGGATGCCTTTTCCCTGATTGATGACTTCGGGAAAAACTGCATGTCAGAAATGATTGGTAAGTCTGACTATATTCTTGTCTATGATGAGGACAGAAGGATTGTGGTGGATGGGAACGCATATCTCCTGGGCGGATTTCTTGTAATGAGATCTGATTATGGTCTGAAAGGACTTGGCAGGGATGATATCGATAACATTATGGAACAGATGGCTGGACACATGAGTACATTTGCCATGGGGCAGTACAGAATACAGGCATACCAGCTGGGATAGGAGGATTCTATGAATAACAAACCATGGGCTTATGTTACCTCTGCGTGGAGTGATGACAGGAGCAGGGCGAAAAGGTCAGCAAAAAGATACTGCCGGAAGCTGTATGAAGCAGGCTATACGCCGATATGTCCGCTGTTGTATCTGCCGGATATCATAGATATAAGCAATGCAGATGAATATAAGGATTATACGGATATGTCAGAAGATATGCTGCGTAGATCAAGAATTCTTGTAGTATGCGGAACAGCAGTAGATGAAACGGTGCTTACGGATATTGCAATCGCAAACCGTTTTCATGTGGCGTCATCCACAATGAGGGGAGTCCTTGGTGTGGATAAGAATAAAAAAGAAGAGTAACTTTGTGGATTACAGCCTCCGGGCTGTTTTTTTGATGGGAAGGAGTGAGAAATATTGCATGAGGAAGTCAGCAAGGAGATCACGGATAAGAGTGTTCATATTGCGGTGAGGCTGGCAAAACCGGTGCTGGATGACTTTATGAGGGCACTTAAAGAAGTGGCAAAGAAACCTGTCAAGGCTGCCGGACACGCAATCGGTCAGAAGATTCATCCGACAGAAGGAAAGCAGTCGGTAAAGACTCTGATCAGGCAGGGACAGGGAGTATCGACCATTCCGCTTGCGGATGAAGGATTGAAGGATTTTCAGAAGATTGCAAAAAAATATGGTGTTGATTTTGCATTGGTAAAGGACAAGTCACAGGAGCCTCCGGTATATACCATATTTTTCAAGGCAAAGGACCAGGATGCAGTCACACAGATTCTTAATGATTATGCTGCAAAGCAGATAAAGAAATCATCTGTAAAGAAGACCAGTGTACTGGAGAAACTTAAGAAATTCAAGGAGATTGTGGCAGCCATTCCAAAGAAGGTAGTGGAGAAAAAGAAGGAGAGGTCATTATGAGTACAGTTAATATAAAAAAGAAGCTGATCCTTAACATCCACTATATCATTATCGGACTTGTGGCAACCAATCTTGGAGAGGCATGGAGACTGGCATCCGGAACAAATATGTCAGAGAAGGTGCAGAGCCTGGTTCTTGACGGAGCTTTTGGTGCTGCATTTTCCAATCCGCTTCCGAGTCTACATCTCATGGATTTTCTGGTGGGAGCTGCCTGTGGTGCGGCACTCAGGCTTGCAGTATACCTGAAAGGGAAAAATGCAAAGAAGTTCCGGCATAATGAGGAATACGGATCAGCGAGGTGGGGGAAGCATGCGGATATAGAACCATTTGAAGATCAGGAGTTTGCCAACAACGTGATCCTTTCACAGACAGAGCGCATCACCATGAGCAGCCGGCCAAAGCTACCGAAGTATGCCAGAAACAAGAATGTTCTGGTAGTGGGAGGTTCAGGTTCAGGTAAAACTAGATTCTTCATTAAGCCGAATCTTTTGCAGATGCATTCATCCTACGTGGTGACTGATCCGAAAGGCGGACTTGTGAATGAGGTGGGTGGAGCCCTTTATAAGAAAGGGTACCGGCTCAAGATTTTTAATACGATCAATTTTACAAAGTCCATGCATTACAATCCGTTTGCCTATATCCATTCGGAAAAGGACATCCTGAAACTGGTAACAACGCTGATAGCGAATACCAAAGGTGAAAGCAAGGGTGGGGATGATTTCTGGCTGAAAGCAGAAACGCTTTTGTATACGGCACTGATCGGATATATCCATTATGAGGCACCGGAAGAGGAACAGAATTTTGCAACGCTACTTGAAATGATCAATGCAATGGAAGTCAGGGAGGATGACGAGGAATTCAAGAATCCGGTTGACCTGATGTTTGATGAACTGGCAGAAAGGGAGCCGGACCATTTTGCAGTAAGGCAGTATGCCAAGTACAAGCTGGCGGCCGGCAAGACAGCTAAATCCATTCTTGTATCATGTGGTGCCAGACTTGCACCTTTTGATATCAGGGAGCTTAGGGAAATCACAGCCTATGATGAGCTGGAACTTGATACCCTGGGCGATGAGAAGACAGCACTGTTTCTGATTATGTCAGATACGGATGGAACTTTCAATTTTCTGATATCCATGGTGTATACGCAGATGTTCAATCTTCTGTGTGAAAAGGCAGATGATGTATACGGTGGAAGGCTTCCGGTACATGTGAGATGCCTGATTGATGAGGCAGCGAATATCGGACAGATACCAAACCTTGAAAAGCTGGTTGCCACCATACGAAGCAGGGAGATATCAGCGTGCCTGGTGTTACAGGCAAAATCGCAGCTGAAAGCAATCTATAAGGACAATGCAGATACCATCATAGGAAATATGGATTCACAGATATTCCTTGGAGGTACGGAGCAGACAACCTTAAAAGACTTAAATGCGATTCTGGGTAAAGAAACCATTGATATGTATAACACAGGACAGTCAAAGGGTTCCCAGGAAAGCTACAACATGAATTATCAGAAACTTGGAAAGGATCTGATGACAATGGATGAACTGGCGGTCATGGATGGCTCGAAGTGTATCGTGCAGGTCCGTGGTGTAAGACCATTCCTGTCAGATAAATATGATCTGACACAGCATCCGAATTATAAGCTCACGGCTGATTATGACAAGAAAAACTACTTTGATGTAGTGAAATTTCTTGACCACAGCTTAAAGCTCAAAGCAGATGACGAGTACGAAGTCATCGACATGACAAAGTAAGAAGCTCCTTATATCAGTGATAAAGACTGGTGTATGGAGTTTTTTATATACTCTGCAACAGGGGAACAAACTACTCCCCAATAGTAGAGTAATATGCGCGCATAGCCGGAATCACTGCAGGGAGACCGGCACGTAACCATAAACCGCCCTTTGGTCAGGGCAAAGGAAAAAAGTATATCACACAAAAATCAAAAAAAATCAACACAGGAGGAACAACAATTATGGCATTTTTTCAGAGCGCAGTAGGAACATTACAGACATTAGTAGTGGCACTTGGAGCAGGTCTTGGAATCTGGGGTGCGATCAACCTTATGGAGGGATACGGCAACGATAATCCCGGAGCAAAGAGTCAGGGAATGAAGCAGCTTATGGCAGGCGGCGGAGTAGCCCTTATCGGAACAACCCTTGTACCACTTCTTTCAGGCTTATTCTAAGAAACAGCGTGTTATCCGGGGCAGCAGGAAAATAAGCTGTCCCGGAAGAAAGGAGGAAACATTTGCAAAGCATAATTCAGCAGATAACGGACTGGCTGAAGGAAGTGCTTGTATCAGGAATTATGGACAACCTTACCAACACCTTTGCATCAGTCAATGACCAGGTGGGGCAGATTGCCACAGAAGTGGGAAAAACGCCGAGCAGCTTCATGCCACAGGTATTCAGCATGGTGAGGAATCTTTCAGAAAATGTGATCATGCCGGTTGCAGGCGTGCTTCTGACGTTCATTGCGTGTTATGAGCTCATACAGCTCATCATCAGCTATAACAACCTTGCAAGTTTTGAAACATGGTTCATTTATAAATGGATCTTCAAGACATTCGTTGCAGTGGAGCTGATCACTCACACCTTTGATATTACCATGGCGGTCTTTGATGTATCGCAGAGTGTGGTCCGGCAGGCAGGAGGCATCATAACGGGAAGCACCTCTGTGGATGCAAGTGCGCTGGCAGCCATGCAGGGCACTCTGGAAGCAATGGGACTGGGAAGTTTGATTGCGGTATTTTTACAGTCGTTCATAGTGCAGTTTCTGATGTATATTCTGGCGGCAATTATATTTGTGATCATCAACGGAAGAATGGTGGAGATTTATCTTATGGTCAGCCTTGCACCTATTCCATTTGCAACCTTTGGAAACAAGGAGCAGAGCATGATGGGGCAGAATTACTTAAGAAGCCTTTTTGCACTCGGATTCCAGGGATTCCTGATTATGGTATGCGTAGGCATCTACGCAGTCCTGATCCAGTCAGTCGCATTCAGTACGGATATCATTGCTTCTCTTTGGAAGGTCATGGGCTTTACAATCCTGTTAGCCTTTACCTTATTCAAGACCGGGGCAGTGGCACGAAGCATCTTACACGCACATTAAAAGGAGGCAGAACATGGCAGCATCATATATCAGTGTCCCAAGGGACCTGACAAAAGTAAAAAGCAAAGTGATGTTCAATCTGACCAAACGGCAGCTGATCTGTTTCGGCATGGCGGCACTCATCGGAGTACCGTCATTTTTTCTGTTCAAAACAGCAGTGAAGGTCAACACGGCAGTCATGGGAATGATGGTGATTATGATGCCATTCTTTTTCCTTGCCATGTATGAAAAGAACGGACAACCGCTGGAAGTCATATTAAACAACATGATACAGGCAGTATTCAAAAGGCCGAAGATACGTCCGTATGTGACGGATAACTATTACGCAGCACTTGTGCGGCAGGCACAGGCAGAAATGGAGGTAGAGAAGATTGTTAGACTTTCTCAGAAAGAAAAAACAGGAGACAAGAACAATTACCATGCCGGAGGGATTAAGCAAAGCAGACCAGAAGGCAGTAAGGGAAATCGTAAGAAAAGCAAAGAAAAATGACGGAACACCAAGAACCGCACAGCAGAGCATTCCTTTTGAGAGGATGTTTCCGGACGGAATCTGCAGGGTGGGAACGGATTATTATACAAAGACAGTGCAGTTCCAGGATATCAACTACCAGCTTGCACAGCAGGAGGACAAGACCGAGATTTTTGAGGAATGGTGTTCCTTCCTTAACTTTTTTGACAGTTCGATCAACTTTCAGCTGTCCTTTGAGAACATGGCAACGGATGTGTCCGACTTTGAAAAGAGCATTGCCATTTCCCATAAAAAAGACGGATTTGATGATGTCAGGGATGAGTATTCGGAGGTGCTGCTTCATCAGATGGAGGCAGGAAACAACGGTCTTACCAAGACCAAGTACCTGACATTCGGAATTCATGCAGAGTCCATGAAGACAGCAAAGCCGAGACTTATCCATATTGAGACGGATATCCTCAATAACTTCAAGAGACTGGGAGTGCAGGCAGAGAGACTGAATGGAGCAGACAGGCTGGAACTCATGCACAGGCAGTTTCATATGGGGGATGATGCAAAATTCCGTTTTGACTGGAAGTACCTGGCAGGAAGCGGTCTGTCAGTAAAGGATTTTATTGCGCCGAGCAGCTTTTCATTTCCTACAGGAAGATATTTTCAGATCGGGGAAATGTATGGGTGTATGAGCTTTCTGTCGATTGATGCATCTGATATCAGCGACAGGCTTCTGGCAGATTTCCTTTCCATGGAATCAAGCCAGATCGTGACCATGCATATCCAGTCAGTAGATCAGAATGAGGCAATCAAGACCATCAAGCATACGATCACGGAGCTTGACCGTTCAAAGATTGAGGAGCAGAAAAAGGCAGTGAGAGCCGGTTATGACATGGATATCATTCCTTCCGACCTTGCAACCTATGGCAGGGATGCCAAGGCACTCTTAAAGGAATTGCAGTCGCAGAATGAGAGAATGTTTCTTCTGACATTTCTTGTAATGAACACTGGAAAGACAAAGCAGGAGCTGGAAAACAATGTATTCCAGGCGGCATCCATTGCACAGAAGCATAACTGCAACCTGGTAAGGCTTGACTACCAGCAGGAGCAGGGGCTGATGAGCACGCTGCCTCTTGCAAGCAATCTGATTGAGATTCAGAGAGGAATGACAACATCAAGCACAGCGATTTTTGTACCATTCACCACACAGGAGCTTTTCCAGAGAGGTGACGAGGCACTTTATTACGGATTAAATGCTCTTTCCAACAACATGATCATGGTGGACAGAAAGAAGCTGAAAAATCCGAATGCCCTGATACTTGGTACACCGGGTTCAGGAAAATCTTTCTCCGCAAAGAGGGAGATTGCCAACAGCTTCCTTGTTACGGATGATGACATCATCATATCGGACCCGGAGGCGGAGTATGCACCGCTTGTTGCAAGGTTTGGGGGACAGGTCATCAAGATCAGTCCGACATCCGACCAGTATATCAATCCAATGGATATCAATATGAACTATTCGGATGATGATAACCCGGTTGCATTAAAGGCAGATTTCATTCTGTCTTTATGTGAGCTTATTGTCGGTAATAAGGATGGTCTGCGTCCGGTAGAGAAAACGGTGATCGACAGATGCATAAGGCAGATTTATCAGAAGTATTTTGAGAATCCGGGACCGGAGCATATGCCAATCCTTGGGGATCTGTATGAGGCACTACTGGCACAGGAGGAGCCGGAGGCAAAGCATGTGGCAACCGCACTTGAAATCTATGTGTCAGGTTCTCTGAATGTATTTAACCACAGAACCAATGTGGAGCTTACAAACCGCCTTGTATGTTACGACATCAAGGATCTGGGAAAGCAGCTCAAAAAGATCGGAATGCTTGTAGTTCAGGACCAGGTATGGGGAAGAGTTACCGAGAACAGAAGTCAGGGAAAATCAACCAGATACTATATGGATGAGATGCACTTACTCCTCCGTGAAGACCAGACAGCAGCCTATACCGTGGAGATCTGGAAGCGTTTCAGAAAATGGGGAGGAATTCCGACCGGAATCACCCAGAACGTAAAGGATCTTCTTGCTTCCAAGGAAGTTGAGAATATCTTTGAGAACTCTGATTTTATCTATATGCTCAACCAGGCAGTAGGTGACAGACAGATTCTTGCAAAGCAGTTAAATATCAGCCCTCACCAGCTTTCGTATGTAACACATTCGGGAGAAGGCGAAGGGCTTTTATTTTACGGCAATGTGATCCTTCCATTCGTGGATAGATTCCCTACAAATACGGAGCTTTACCGCATCATGACAACACGTTTGTCAGAAGTGGCAGATGCAAAGAAGGAGCAGCCGGCGTAAGCGGCTGTTCTTTCGGAAAGGAAACTGCATGAATGAGGAAAAGTATACAAGGGATGCTAAGAAGTCCGCCCAGAATCATGGCACAGACAGGAAAAAGAATGAAAGCACAAAATCCTATGGCGGCAAGCTGAAAAATGAGACATCAGCCAATAAGAGCTATCGTGAGAAACTGCGTTATGGAAAGAAGGATAACAGCCTGACTGTATCGGAGAGCAAGAAACTTCGGAAGATGAAAAAACAGGGCAGGCGCAAAATTTACCGGGAAACAGCGGCAGTACAGACTGTACAGAAAAATGTCATCAGGAATGAGGATGACAACAGCGGAACTGACAGCCTGAATGCAGGATTATCAGCCGGAACAGCGGTGATCGGAAAGGTCAGGGAGTATGGAAAAGAAAACAGATATGCTTCCAGAATTCATAACCGGAATGACCATCTGGATGCGGTGCAGGGTGCCAAAGGAGCTAAGGAAGCCGGAGAAGCAGGCGAGAGTACCATGTCTGCAATCGTAAAGGCATCCAGAAAAAAGCTGATGCAGCGGGAGTTTGCAGAGGCGGCAGCACACAGGCAGGCAAAAGAAGCAGCAAACGGAGCCGGAAGCATCAGTAAGAAATTTACAGATAAGGCAGAGGACCTGATGGGAAGAATGGCAGAAATGATAAGGGAGTTCTTTGAAGACCATCCGCTTATGATGATACTTGCAGTGATCATCCTGATCGTGGTGATTGTGCTATCGGGAGCATTATCTTCCTGCTCTGTCATGGTAGGAGGTATCAGCGGTGGAACAACAGTAAGTTCCTTTACTGCCGAGGATGCAGATATCCGGCAGGTGGAAAACAACTATGTGGCTCTGGAATCAGATTTGCAGACAAGGATTGATAATATCGAGTCTGACCATCCGGGATATGATGAGTACAACTATTCCCTGGCAGAAATATCTCACAATCCTTTTGAACTGGCTGCTCTTCTTACGGTATTGTATGAGAATTACACGCCATCACAGGTGCAGACGAAGATTCAGGAGATATTTAACCAACAGTATAAGTTGACTTCAACGGAAGTCGTGGAAATAAGAACCAGGACGGAGACAAGGTGGCACTGGGTTACTTATTACAGAGATGAGGACAGGACAGGCTACAGGATCGTAAACGGAAGGTTGGAATCATACACTTATACTGTTTCGGTGCCATACCAGAAATATGAGTCCTACGAGGTCGAGGTGCAGTATGAATATAAGATACTGAATACCACACTGACCAACAGCGGAATATCAGCAGCTGTGGGTGCTGCCGGTCTGAATGAGGAACAGATGGAGCGGTATAACCTTCTTCTGGAGACCAGGGGAAACAAGCCGGATATCTTTGGAGACAATGTGTATGCAAATCCGGGAGTATCACCGGAATACGAGCATTATGCGGTGCCGGGAGAATACCTGACAAATCAGCAGTTTTCAAACATGCTAAGTGAAGCAGAGAAATATCTTGGCTATCCTTATGTCTGGGGTGGGAGCAACCCGTCCACAAGTTTTGACTGTTCCGGATTTGTAAGCTATGTCATCAATAACTGTGGCAATGACTGGAACTATGGAAGACTTACGGCAAACGGCTGGAAGAATGCGACATCCAGGGTTGCAGCTTCGGATGTACAGGCAGGTGACCTTGTATTCTTCCAGGGTACCTATAATACGTCCGGTGCCTCGCATGTGGGAATCGTGGTCGATCCGGTCTACAAGATCATGATCCATTGCGGAAATCCGATACAGTACGCATCCTATGACACACCATACTGGAGGGCTCATGCCTACTGCTATGGAAGGATTCAATAATAATTACAACAGCAGAAGTCACCGAAATGGTGGCTTTTTTGCTGCCACAAAATGGGAAGGAGAGATTTTATGTATGCAAAGTTAGACAAGCTCCGTGATGACCTGAAAAAGGCGAGAGCCAAAAGGGATGCTGCGGATGCAAAGGTAAAGCAGTTGGAAGCAAAGTTAAAGGAAGAGGAGAACCAGCAGATTGTCAGTGATGTTGCTTCCTATAACTTATCACCGGAACAGCTGGCACAGTTCTTACTGCTTGCAGGCAGCGGAAGGCTGCAGGAAATGTTAAGCGGCCAGGTGCCCGTTCCTACTGGTGATATGGCAAAGACATCCGTGAATGTAGATGCTTCCGGAACGGATGAAGAAAAAGAAACAGACTATGAATCAGATAACGAAGAGGAGGATTTTTCAGATGAAGAAAATGAATAACACAAAGAGAGCATTTATGGCAAAGATCATGGGCGGAATGATCATGGGAATGACAGCCCTTGCAGGCATGGCACCTATAACAGCATTTGCACAGAGTAAGGAAGTGACCTGTACCTGTGAGGAAAAATGCAGTGATGGAGCAGTCAATGAGGACTGTGAATTATGCCTGTATGATTACACTTTCTGCGAGGGTGCGGATGCACATGTGGAAGGTGATGCGGAATGCACAGAAACAGAGGAGCAGACCAGTCAGGAGAGTTTCGGACCTCTCACACCGGATGGCAACATGAATCTGGTGGACGATTACGGTTCCGTGGAAGCAGGCGGCAAGCAGTTTATCACAGTCACAACCAAGTCCGGTAATTATTTCTACATCATCATAGACCGTGATGATAAGGGAACAGAGACCGTGCATTTCCTCAATCTTGTAGATGAGGCTGATCTTATGGCACTTATGGACGAGGATGGAACCAAAACAACAGAAACTGCTAAAAAGGACACCACCGCAGAAAAGCAGACAGAGAGCACCACAGAGCAGACAACAGAGGCATTGTCAGACACACCGGCAACAGAGGCTGCACCTGAAACAGGAAAAAAAGAAACCAATGTAACAGGAATCATGGCGGTAGTTCTTGTCCTTGCATTAGGCGGTATCGGCGGATTTATGTATATGAAGACGAATAAGGGCAAGAAGAAAGCTGATATGCCTGATCCGGATGCTGATTACTTTGATGATGACGAAGAAGATTATCTTTCTGATATGGATATCAAAGAGGAATCCGGAGAGGACATGGATGAACCGGAAGTAGCAACAGATGATGAATATACCGGGGAAGATGATTCTGATGAGGAATAGTATTTACAGGAATGAGGCAGCTTTCGGGCTGCCTTTTTCCGAAAGGAGGAGTCCATGGAAGATAAAGAATTTGAACAGCTGACGCCGGAAGAGAAAAAGGCAAGGTTTGAAAAAGCCGTGGCAGATTACAACAGCGGATTTGTGGAAGATGGTTATGTCCTGAAATCAGTGGCATCTATGCGGGTAGAGGAAGCCCTTGCAGATGCAGGCAGAAATATGGATGAATTCAAGCCGGCACAGAGGAAGGTGCTATTTGAAGTTGCAAAGGAAAATCTGAACCTTGACCATTACATGAATCCGGCTTTTTCGGCATCACACATGAAGTTCATCATGGAGCAGGAAAAAGCAGGGAAGGATGTCACATGGCTTCCGATTGGAAAGATACTTCACAGGAGCATTGTGGAGAAGCCTCTTACCAGGGAGCAGATAAAAAGAATCAGGGAGAGAATGCTCCGTGCAGAGCCTAAGGAGTCCGTGATAGCAGACCTGAATGAAAAGAAAAAGGAAACAGCATGTGTTCCGAGAAAAAAGGAGCAGTCAAAGGAGAAGGGAGAACGCTGAAATGGCAAGAAAGAGCAGATTTATGGGATATGTAAATGCATGGCAGGATATCACCAAAAAGAAGAATAAAGGTAGGACATCCACTAAGGAATCAGTCCTTCATAAATTAAAAAGCATGAAAGACAGGGAGTTTTCCATGACCATTCCCTTAAAGGACGGTGCCGGTGATGTACAGTAGCGGAGTGCATCCGGAGCCCGGATTTTATAAGAATGACAGAAAGAATTCGGAGAAAAAAGAGCCGGAGAATCGATTTAAGTTAAAGCAGGTGGCAATCCGTATGGTGGAGATGCCGCCTCTTTTAAGTGACATTCCTTTTGATGGTCCTGAAGCAGTGGTAAAGGTCATGGCAGATATGCTCAAGGACTATGACAGGGAAGTGGTTGCTATCGTGAATCTCAAGTCAGATACCAGACCGATCAACATGAATGTGGTCAGCATGGGAGCACTTGACCAGTCGATAGCCCATCCGCGGGAAATCTTAAAAAGTACGGTGCTTTCCAATGCGTCAGCTGTGATGCTGGTTCATAACCATCCATCCGGGAAGTGCCAGCCAAGCACAGAGGACATAACTCTGACAGCCAGGATGAAGAGCATTTTTGACCTTATGGGTATCAGGTTCCTGGATCATATCATAGTAGGATCGGGGAAGGATTATTATTCCTTCCACCAGCATGATGTACTTCCCCTGTCCTCGCTGAAACTAACAAAAAATCTGGATGAAATAGAACTGGAGGGATTTAAGGTGGCAGAAAATACAGTAAAGGAAAAATCAGATGCAGTCGTGACTCTTACGGTCGCAGAATGTGGGGAATTCTATAACATGGGAGAGTTTCATGAGGACATCAGAACAGTGTCTGATGCATTGGAAAAGCTGAAAGCTATCCCGCCTGACAGGATGCATGGCATACCGTCAGTAGGAATCAGGATTACAGATAAGGAGAAGCCGGACGATTACACGGAAATGGATATCGTAAGAGGAAAAACGATTGACCTTGATATGCTTAAATATGTACCGGAAATCGCAGAAAATGGCAAGGCACAGCAGATAATCGCAGAGATCATCCATGCAATGCCGGATGCAAAGATTGAAGGGGAAATACCGGAACCGGTACAGAAAAGAGTGCAGTGGATCGAGGGCAGGGAGAAAAAGGCAGACGAGCTAAAGACGATCACGGACAAGCTGGAACAGGGAGTGAAGGATGTCTTCCAGGGAGAGAATTATAAGAATTATCTAAATGTCATGGCGAAATTTCCAAGGTATTCCATCAACAATCAGATGCTCATTATGATGCAGAAACCGGATGCCAGCCTGTGCCAGTCATTTACAGCATGGAAAGAGATGGGGCGCTATGTGAAAAAAGGAGAAAAAGGTATCAGCATTCTTGCACCGGCACCCTACAAGGTGGAACGCGAGCAGACCAAGTATGATGACAAGGGCAGGGCAGTTTTTGATGCTGACGGGGAGCCGGTTAAGGAAAAAGTGGAAGTGACCATCAGGGCATTTAAGGTGGTAAAAACTTTTGACCTGAGCCAGACGGACGGAAAGGAGCTTCCGGCGCTTGGCGTAAATGAACTTGTTGGAAGCATTGAAGGCTATCCGAAACTTATCACAGCACTGCAGGCAACCTGTCCCGTAAAGATCAGCTTTGAGCTGATAGATGGTGAGGCAAAGGGATATTACCATAAGGGCGAAAAAAGGATTGCGATACAGGATGGCATGAGTGAGGTGCAGACCATCAAGACAATGGTGCATGAAATGGCACACCAGAAGCTGCATGATCCGGATAATGTAAAAGGTGCAGAAAAGCTGTCAAAGAATACCATAGAGTGTGAGGCGGAAAGCATTGCCTATGTGGTATGCCAGCATTACGGAATCAATACGTCCGATTATTCTTTCGGATATGTGGCGGGCTGGTCAGAAGGAAAAGAGGTGCCGGAGCTTCGGGCATCCCTTGATACGATCAGACAGACCGCCAGCGAATTTATCACAGGAATAGACCAGCAGCTGGAATGGCTGAACAAAAGGGAGCAGAAGCTGGAAGCAGAAAAGGCAGAAAATCCTTTTGTGTCAGGGCTTGCAGCAAAGATAACAGAGGCGGCAAAAGAGCATGGATTTATTCCTGTTGAGACTAATCCTAATGCCAAGGAACTTGCAGAAAAAGCATCAGATACGGATATCAGGCTGACTGCAGATAAGGTATCTGACAAGCCAAAAAGAAAGGTGGCAGGTCGGGTTTCCATCAAATCGAAAATTAAGGAGAACAAGGAAAAGGCAGAGAGCGTATCACATAAGACTAAGCCACCTGTAAAGGAGGAACGTGCATGATACAGAAGGAATTCAACAACATTGTTACAAAAGAAATTGAGCATTGTAAGGATATTCTGATCAGCAAGGGTGCGGAATATGCACCTGGGGCTATAAAGGGAACAGCAGCTGACAGGCTGGCACATTTCAGGAAAGCTGCGGTGCTCATGGACTCCACACCAAAGGCAGCACTCATGGGGATGCTTTCAAAGCATCTGGTGTCTGTCTCTGATATGTGTGTGGGCGACAGAAAATATACAGCCAAGCAGTGGGATGAGAAGATTACGGACAGTATCTGTTATCTTCTTATTCTCAGGGCACTAGCAGAGGAGGAGACAAGTGAAGAAAATTGAAGTGAAGATATTAAATCCGGAATCCATTGATCAGGCAGAGAAAATGATGGTGTGCGCAGCCAGACTGACACAGAGAGGCCATCAGATTTCCTGCCTGAATGACTTTATGGACCTGTATGAAAAACCATACCAGCGCTCTACCGTGGCAAATCTTGTGAAGCTACCGCATCCGACAATCCAGAAATTCGGAATCATCAATGTGGTTGTGGTCGGAGCTTCCAGAAGATTTCTGGCACAGATAACGAGGCACCAGAACGAAGTGAAATACATGTCGGCAAGCCTTCAATACAGCGATTATTCCGGAGTGGAGGATTTTGTGATTCCTTATGATCTGATGGGAACCGGACAGGAAGAGGCTTATCTGGAACAGTGCAGCCAGTCCATGAAAAATTATCAGAGGCTGATTGCGTCAGGAGTTGATAATGATTCTGCCGGGTACTGTGCACCACAGGGAATGAGAAACATTCTTCTGATCAGTGCAACACCCTATCAGTGGAAACACATGATCCGACAGAGGGTGTGCAGGAGGAATACAAAAGAAACCAGATATGTGATGCTGCTTATATGGGAGCAGCTGATGGAGCAGAATGCAGAGCTTTTTTCAGACAGCGGACCATTCTGTATGAATGGCGGATGCGAGGAAGGCAAAATGACCTGTGGAAAATGCATACCGCCTAAGATGTCACCATCAGATATCATTCGAGTGGATTTTCAAAAGCTGTATGCGGAAACAGTATTGGAGGAAGGAGGAGCAGATGAAGATTCAACTGATTGATTTTGGAGGAAAGAGTCCGGAGAGGGCACATGCCAATGATGCTGGGGCTGATGTATTCAGTTCTGGTTATTTTACTGTAGTGCCGGGACAGATAAGTAAGATTCCATTGGGATTCGGTCTTAGGATTCCAGATGGATATGCCGGATATATTTTTCCAAGAAGCGGATTAAGTGCAAAGGGAATTGTATGTGAACTGCCACCGATTGATTCCGGTTACACAGGAGAGGTACATGCAATTATTTCTAATGTTGGAAGGGAAAAATATGAGATCAAAGCCGGTGACAAGATTGGACAGCTTGTGATCATGCCGGTGCTGATACCGGATTTCACGTTTGAGGAGTGGAAAGAACGTGGGACAGGAGCTTTTGGCTCGACAGGAAGATAAGGAGGATTTGAATGTCATATAAATTAGTAATTGCCGAAAAGCCTTCGGTGGCACAGTCCATTGCGAAGGTAATCGGTGCAGATAAGAGAGAGGACGGATATCTGGAGGGCAATGGTTATATCGTCAGCTGGTGTGTGGGGCATCTGGTAGAGCTGGCACCGCCGGAGTCCTATGATGAAAAATATGAGAAGTGGAGATATGAAGATCTTCCAATCTTACCGGACAGCTGGAACTACCAGACAGCAGATGCCACAAGAAAGCAGTTCGGGATTCTGAAAAACTTAATGAAGCGTGATGATGTAGTTTCCCTGGTGGAAGCGACAGATGCAGGGCGAGAGGGAGAGCTGATCTTCCGGCTTGTATATCATCAGGCAGGATGCAGAAAGCCATTCGAGCGCCTTTGGATTTCCTCTATGGAAGACAAGGAAATCTCGGATGGCTTTTCTCATCTGAAAAATGGTGCAGAGTATGATGATCTGTATAAGGCGGCACTATGCAGGGAACGCGCTGACTGGATCGTCGGCATGAATGCGACCAGGTTATTTTCCACCCTGTACGGGCAGACATTAAATGTCGGCCGAGTCATGACGCCAACACTTGCCATGATTGTAGAACGTGAGGCAGAGATTGAAGGATTTGTGGCAAAGCCATTTTACAGGATTGCAATTAAGAGTGCCGGAGTAACCGCATTGTCAGACAGGTATGAGAAGAAAGCAGATGCAGATGCAGCCTTGCAAAATGTAAAAAATGCTGAAAAGGCCGCTGTAACAAAGCTGCAGAAATCGGATAAGCAGGAGAAGGCACCACAGCTCTACAGTCTGACAGCATTACAGAGGGATGCCAACAAGATTCTGGGATTCACAGCACAGCAGACTCTTGATTATACGCAGAGTCTTTATGAAAAAAAGCTGGTCACCTATCCGAGAACAGATAGCAGGTATCTGACAGAGGACATGGAAAACAGCCTGCATGAGCTTATCACTAAAATGAAAAGCAAGTTCGGGTGGACGAAAAATCTTCCAGTACATACAGACAGAGTAATTGATAACAGCAGGGTTACTGACCACCATGCAATCATCCCTACTGTAAATGTAGAGGATACAGATTTCAGTGAGCTGCCATCCGGTGAGCAGAAGATTCTAAGCCTTATCACAGCAAGACTTCTGGCAGCAGTCGGGGATGCAGCAGTAAAGAATGTAACGGATGTGGAATTTACCTGTGCAGATATTACCTTTAAGGCAAATGCAAAAATTATGAAGGAAAAAGGCTGGCGGGAGATTCAGGAATGGATCATTGGCAGTGGAGCAGAGAGCACGGATTCCGAAAAAGAGGATGAAGACCAAAGTGGGAATGCAGATGTACTTGCTTTCATTGATAGCCTGACAGAAGGAAAATCCTATCCGGTCAGTGAGCAGAAGATCACGGAAGGAAAGACCACACCGAAGCAGAGATTTACAGAGGACTCATTACTGTCTGCCATGGAACGTGCAGGAGCAGAGGACACACCTGATGAGGTAGAAAGAAAAGGCATTGGAACATCCGCAACCAGGGCGGCAACGATTGAGAAACTGGTGCGTATCGGATTTGTGGAAAGAAAAGGAAATAAGAAAACAAAATATCTGATTCCCACACATAAGGGCACCGCACTTATTACAGTTATACCGCAGGAAATCCAGTCGCCATCCATGACAGCAGAGTGGGAGCAGAAACTTCTGGATGTGGAGCGAGGAGCTTATGCAGATAATTCCTTTATGGATGAGATTGAGCAGATGATCACTGATCTGGTTAAGACATACAGGGTGATTGAGGATGCGGAAGTACTCATGCATCCAGCGCTTGAAGAGATTGGCACATGTCCGTGCTGTGGAAAGCATGTGGTGGAGAGGCAGAAATGCTATTCCTGTGAGGACAGGAACTGCGGCTTTGCACTTTGGAAGGAGAACCGTTTCTTTGAAGCCATCGGTAAAAAGATGACAAAGCAGATAGCAGTAAAACTATTGTCAGAAGGAAAGGCGGCATTCAAAGGCTGCAAATCCAAAAAGACTGGCAAAACTTATGATGCCACGGTTGTAATGATAACGGATGAAAAGAACAGGGCAGTATTCGCCCTTGAATTTGCGAAAGGAGGAGCAAGTCATGGAAAAGGCAAAAACAAGAAAAATTAAAAAGTGGGATGAAATCCACGGAGAGTATGAGGTGGAAGTAACGGAGGATATCAGCGGAGGACCGGAGGAAGCAGCCGGAGCAGGACCTTCCATCAGCAGAAATCCCATGCGTGGGATTGAGGATATGGTGGAGCAGAATGATAATAGCTTTGACGGTGTGATCAACAATGTGAAGCAGGAGCCTGAGTTTCCTCATAACCATGCGAAGCCGGATAAAAAGAAATCCGTACTTGAAAAATTAAAGGAGCAGTGCAGACCACCGGTACCGGAATCAGAGAAAAAGCCGGCGCCGGTATGCTGCATGGAAAGGGAGATCACAGGATGGTAGAAAAGACAAAATACATTCATTTCCGTGTGACACAGGATGAGATTGACCGGATAAAGGAACGCATGGAGCAGGCAGGAATGAAAAACCTGTCTGCTTATCTTCTGCGGATGGCACTCTATGGATATGTGATCGTAATGGATATGACTGACTTAAAAGAAATCCTCCGGCTGTTGCAGATATCAGGAAACAACCTGAACCAGTATGCAAAGAAAGCCAACGAAACAGGCAGCATTTATTGTGAGGATATCGAGGAAGTGAAGAACAGCCAGAAAGAAATTTTACAGGAAATGAGGAAAGTGCTCGATAAGCTGACAGCACTGATCTGATGAAAGGCAGGTGGAATAATGGCGGCAACCAAGCTGATAGCAATGCATCAGAATAAAGGAATGTCTGTACAGAAATGCCTGAAGGACAGGACTGACTATGCGAAAAATGATGAGAAGACGGATGACGGAAAGTACATTTCATCCTATGAGTGCAATCCTGATTTTGTCGATCTGGAATTTTTGCAGGCAAAGAAATTATATTTTCAGACAACAGGCAGACAGCCAAAGGGTGATGTCATTGCTTATCAGATCCGCCAGTCGTTCAAGCCGGGAGAGATAACACCGGAAGAGGCGAATGAAGTCGGATATGAAACAGGCATGAGATTTACAAAAGGAAAACACGCATTTATCGTGGCAACGCATATTGATAAAGCCCATGTTCATAATCATATCATTTTCAATTCCACGAACATTGACTGTGACAGGAAGTTCCGTGACTTCTGGTTTTCCGGACTGGCTTTGCAGAGGCTAAGCGACATTATCTGTCTGGAGCATGGTCTGTCAATCATACCAAAATCAAAACCGAGTGAAAGGGCAAAGCGTGGAAAATATCCGGAGCGCATTACAAAAAGGGATGTGATAAGGGCAGACATTATAGAATGCCTGGAGCATCATCCGACAGATTTCGACAGCTTTCTTCTTATGCTGCAGGAAAAAGAATATGAAATCAAACGCGGAGCACATACCGCTGTCATGGGAAAAGGCCAGAAGCGTTTTATCAGATTCCGTTCCCTGGGAGAAGAATTTTCAGAGGAAAATCTGAAAAAAATGATTGCGGGAGAAATGGAGATTCCTGAAAAACGTGAAAAGCCGGAAGCCGAAAAAGCACCAAAACAGGAGAAACGGAAGTTTGATCTGGTGATTGATATTCAGGAAAAAATGGCACAGGGAAAGAATGGCGGATATGTGCGCTGGGCGAAAAAATATAATGTGAAACAGTTTGCCGAGTCCATATTATTTTTACAGCAGCATGACATTCACGATAAGGAAACACTGGATGCTCTGGTAAATGGGAGTGCAGAGAAATACCGGGAACTGATGAAAACCATCAAGGATGCAGAGACGAAGATGGCAGAAAATAAAGTCTTAAAGACTCACATCATCAATTATTCCAAAACCAGGGAAACTTACATTGCCTACCGTAAATCAGGTTACAGCAAGAAATTTTTCGAGGCGCACCGTGATGAAATCACACTTCATAAAGCTGCAAAGGAAGCATTTTCAAAACTGCCGGATGGAAAGATTCCAAAGGTAAAGGCACTGAATGAAGAATATGCCAGACTGCTTTCAGAGAAAAAGGCAGCCTATGCGGAATATAAAAAGATAAAAAAAGAGATGCGTGATTACCAGATAGCAAAGCAGAATGTGGAATCATTCTATGAAGCACAGCGTACCTGGGATGAAAAAGCCGACAGAAAGAAAAATCAGGAACAGCAGCGTTAGCACAGGAAGACAGTCATCAAAATGAAAAATGGTGGCTGTCTCTTTTTTACATTTCTGGCGGATGCGGGAATGTATCAGCACTCACAAAGTGAGGGCGCAGCTTGGCATCGAAGATGACATTTTAAGGGGATTGGGGATGTGCCTCCAACGAGTAAAGACGCGTCACGTGACCACGGACGCACTGCTCGCCAATTTGCGAAGCAATAACATTTGCGGCCTTAGTGCGCCGCCATTTTATGAAAAGGAGAAAAGGATGGGAAACATGATTTTAGCAGAAAAAGCAGAGGAGAAGATAAGCATTACTGCAGAAGAGGTGACGGATATCAGACTCACCCAGGCAGGATATTATTGGGAAGCAGGATATAACGAATTTGATTTTACATGCCGGATAGAAGGCGAGGAAGACAAAATTCATATGATACAGCAACGACATGATGAAGGATATGGTCTGGTAATCCGTTCAGAAAAGGATGATATTTGGGATAGAATATCGGGAAGTGAAGCCTTCCGGCTGGAAGAAAAGCTGTTAGATGAAGTGCAGTACAGAACCTATCACAACAGAATAGAGAAACTTGATTCATTGTCATCCTGCCGCGAGATGCGATATGAACTTATGGAAAATGATAACCATAACCTCTGTAATGTGATCGGCAGTCTCTGGACGGAGCTTTCACAGAAAGAAAATCAGCTGGCAGAAAATGTGATTGCAGATTTCCGAAGACAGACACAGGATAAGTTTCATCCGGTAGATGGAATGAATGCCGGAGAGATTGAAGAAATGGTTTCATACTATGTGCAGGCAAAGATAATAGAAAATGATCTGGATGCACAGGTAGAAAACGTGATTCTGTCCGGTAGTAGATGCCGGGGAATTGAGAAAGCTGGTTCAGACATAGATGTTGTGGTGGACTACAAAGGCTCTATCAGGGAAGATGATTTTTTCAATATATTGCATGAGGATGGATTTGCGATTGCAGGTATTGCAGTAGACATCAATCCTATTACAGAAGATAAAACAGGACCGTTGGCTGAGTATCTGGAATCAGCAGAACAGTTTCTGAAGGATAAGGCACAGGAGATAAAACAGGAAAAGACGTCTGTGAGAGAAAAGATAAAACAGGCGAAGCAGATCACGCAGGAAAAGAAAAAAGTGAATACGGAAAAGTCGAAAAATGCTGAAAGATAGCAGAATTACAGAATAATCAAAAAGGCATAGCCCCATCACAGGTCCTATGCCTTTGCCATATCCGGCAGCAGCATCCGGTCATCTATGTAGTAGTCACAGGTGACCTTGCGGCTGTTGTTGCCATAGAGTTCTATGATTTCCGGAAGGTTGTCATTTACAGCGTCAAATTCAAGATCTTGTTCCCGGCACCATTCGACAGCTTTCGACAAGGCATCACCGGCGCGGCAGGTCCAGAGGATGAGCTTGTTGCCATTGCGTTTCCATTCCTGGAGATATGCGATCAGGGCACGGTTCGGCTGTCCGAGCTCCGGCCATTTGCTGTAGCAGAGTGTACCATCAAAATCCACAGCAATGGTCTGAAAATCAATCTTACTTTTATTCTCCATTGTGATCAGCTCCTTTGCACTGTGCCTGGCCGGGATGATAACAGAAAATGTTTGTCACCGGCTGATGAAAGAAATCAGCAATCCTCATTGCATAGAGCAGTGATGGTACATGTTGTTTTTCAATATTTTTAATAGTCTCTACGCTGATACCGGTGGCGGAGGCAAGTCCCTTCTGTGTAATGCCGAGATCATTTCTTGCTTCAACAAGTCTGTTGGTAACAGTATCTGTAGCTATGTTTTTATCCATTTCTATATCCAAACTTTCGTACCTCCATAAAAATTAGTAGAAAAATAAGCCTGCGGGCTGAATGCCTATCCTAATCCTATCAAAACAGGTGTCCGATAAACAGGACTTATGAGAGAACCCGCCCGAATATTTTGAAGGTGCTGTTCTCAGTAACCGGAATCGGATTATATTTTTTGTTAAGCGAAATCAGATAGGTGCCAAGTCTGTTATTCTGGAACTTCTTCACATAGGCATTTCCATCCAGATAGAAGATGCCTATTTCGCCATCTTCAAGCATCTGTGTCTGCTCAATCCAGATAAGATCCTTATTATGATACTTAGGCTCCATACTGTCACCATCTACATATACGCCAAATGTGGCAGCTTCCGGAATATCAGGAGAGGAGTACATTTCATATTCATCACCGTCCAGGAAGGTTCCGGTACCGGCGGAAACCGTATTGTAGAATACTTTTCTCTCCCTGATGACATGAAGAGGAATGATCTCAGCCTGTTTATAATTGCCACTGTCTTCCAGGTCGCTGATATATTCAAGGACCTTGTTCATGCCTTTCTCATTCAGGTTACGGAATGGATTGAGCGGATTCTGCCCTATGAACTCAGTATAAATATCATATATTTCAAGAATCTCACACAGGGCGAGAAGCTGTCTGGCGTTTGGGGTGGCACTGCCAAGCTCCCATGCGCTGACGGAATTCTGCTTTACATAGATATCATAGCTTTCCAGTTTCTGCGCAAGCTGGCTCTGATTCAGTTTGTGTTGTTTTCTGTATTTTGCAATAGTCTTTCCTAAATCTTTCATGGTAAATGCCTTTCTATGTGTTCATATCAGGTATGTTTCTCCCGTAGGGGATATATCAACTTTATCACATGATTCTTCAAAAATCAATATAAATACTAATATAATTGCTAAAGTGTAATAAAATACACTTGAATAGCAATTAGAAAAGTATTATATTATCACATGTAGCCGGATGGCATAAAGGACTTCCGGCAGGATGGAAAGAAGGTGACCGGATGGACAGAGTAATACTTCACAGTGACTGCAACTGCTTCTATGCATCGGTGGAGCTTCTGCATCATCCGGAGCTTCGAGGAAAGCCTGTTGCAGTAGGCGGTGATCCGGAAGCAAGGCATGGGATAGTGCTGACAGCTGATTATACGGCCAAACGGTACGGAGTAAAGACCGGAATGGCATTATGGCAGGCAAAACAGGTGTGTCCGGAGATTACATTTCTTCCTCCAAGAATGGATCTGTATCTGAGATTTTCTAGGATGGCACATGAAATCTATGCAGATTATACGGACAGGCAGGAGCCTTATGGGATAGATGAGTGCTGGCTGGACGTGACAGGCAGTGCCTCCTTAAAAGGTGACGGACTTCTGATCGCGAAGGAAATCAGCAGCCGGATCAATTATGAGCTTGGAATCACGGTAAGCATCGGTGTGTCGTTTAACAAGATATTTGCCAAGCTCGGTTCTGATTATAAAAAGCCGGATGCGATAACGACCATGAATAAGGATGAGTTTCAGCAGAAGGCATGGCCGCTTCCTGTATCAGACCTTCTGTATGTAGGGACATCCACGAATAAGAAGCTGCGGGAGCTTGGGATAAAAACAATCGGAAATCTGGCGCAGACGGATGAGTCAGTACTTAACAGCAGGCTTGGAAAGATGGGAAGCATCCTCTGGGCTTTTGCAAATGGGTATGATGATTCTCCTGTAAAGATTGAAAATACGTCAGCACCAATCAAATCGGTAGGCAATAGTACGACAACACCCAAAGATATGGAAACAGATGAGGATGTAAAGATTGTGCTGTATATCCTGGCAGAGAGTGTTGCAGCGAGGCTCCGCGAGAATGGTTTCCGGTGCAGAACCGTGGAAATCACAATGTGGGATAACGACCTGTATCATTTTTCCAGACAGTTGAAGCTGCCAAATGCAAGCAGTATCACAAAAGAGATTGCAGAGGCAGGATACCAGCTTTATAAGGAAAACTACAGACTGCCGGCAGACCGGGAGGAGCTGCAAAGTGCAGAGAGAGCCTTTTACCAGAAGCCACTCCGGAGCATAGGCATCCGTGGAACAGATCTTGTGACGGATAACTACTGGGAGCAGCTGGATCTGTTCTCTGATCCGGAACGCAGGGAGAAACTTGGAAAAGTGGATGCAGCTGTGGATGAGATACGGAAAAGATTCGGATTCTACAGCATACAGAGAGGGCTCATGTACAGGGACAGGATTTTATCATCAGTCAATGCAAAGGATGATCATACGGTGCATCCGCATGGTTATTTCGGATAGAGAGGAGGGGCAGCATGCAACGGGAAGAATTAACAGAAAAACAGGGTGAGGTTCTTGATAATATCATCATATTTCAGAGAAAACATGGGTATCCCCCGACAGTCAGGGAATTATGCGGGATGTCAGGTGTGAAATCGACTTCGACAATCGCCACGCACATGAACCGGCTGAAAGAATGTGGGTATATCACATGGATAAGCGCTATGCCAAGAACCATACAGGTATTAAAGAAAAGGTGAGGTGCAGTATGGAAAGCAGCAAAGTATATGTGAATGTCATGGCTGAGTTTACGGCAGATGGCAGATTACTTCCAAGAAGTTTTATATGGAAGGATGGCCATGCATACGACATTCAGAAGGTAACAGATGTAAGAAGAGCTGCAAGCCTGAAAGCAGGCGGAGCAGGGATAAGGTATACATGTATTGTGGATGGCAGGGAGAGCCATCTGTATTATGAAGACAATAACATGTGGTTTATGGAGGAGCGATAAATTCTTTAATGGTATTTACCGATAGAAAAGGTCAGCAAGAAGGGTACAGGATGGATGGTGCGGACTTCGGCACATCGGAACTCATTTGTCCTATAGATACAATCATCAATGGTTTTCATTTCCCTTATCCGTTGAATGGTACAACAGAATGTACACGTCAGGAGGACTTTGATGATGACAGAGAGAGTTAAGATGAAATATGTCAGCTGCCCGGCATGCGGCAAGCAGCTGTTTAAGGTGTCAGGGAACTGCAGTGTTGAGATAACATGTTCCAGATGCCGGAAGGAAATAGTAGGGGTAGTTGATGAAGTCTATATGAGGATATTCGAGAACTGCCGGGGAAAGAATCCCGGACAGGAAGTTTCCAGCCGATGCTCTACGGATATGGAAGCGTTGAGAAAACAGAAGAGAGCAATGTAACAGCAGAAATATTTATAGATATAATTAAATAGAATGAGCCGGTGGCTGAACCGTCAGACTGGGCAGAGGCTCCAGATTATGGAATCTGGAATTACCGTGAACCCTTATAGACGACCCCGCTAGGCAAGAGTTTGTAACGAGCTGGATTTAGCATAGAACTATCAGGAGCCTGCAAAACGGAAATATGACAACAGAAGTCAATTTGACTTTTTGATTGTTTTATTTGAGTACGTTTTGCAGGCTCTTTTTCTATGCCGGCACAGGTTCATGCATATTTCCGTTTTGGACTCCGGAAATGGAGAAAAGAATGGAAATGACAATAGGGCAGAGAATCAGGGAATGCAGAAAAAATAAAGGAATGACACAGGAAGCATTGGCGGAGAAGCTACTTACAGATAAAAGCACGATCTCATTATATGAAAATGACAAAATCGATATTAAGAGCAGTGTCATAGCTGAACTTGCAAAGGCACTCGGATGTACCGGCGGGTATCTTCTTGAAGGCAGCAGAATGGCAGATGCCAATGAAGAACTGCTGATGCTGTTCTCCAAAATTAAGAGTGAAAAGGTAAAAGCAATAGCAATAAAACAGCTGGAAGCATTGATTTCCCTGGAAGTTGAGTGAGACTCAATTTTTTGTTGAGTGTTTGGGAAACGATTTCTACTCCATATTCATCTACAATATCTCCTGTAAGCAAGAGTAAACGCATGACAACTTATGAGAATTAACGAAAGCAGGGAGATACGGATATGGCAGAGAAGAATCTGATTAAAGTATATGTAAATGCATCATCATCAACGAGAGTGAATCTGATCATTAAAAATTATAATGATTTTATGGGAATCGTGGAAGGATATACGGAAGGACTCAGGTACATGATCGAATGTGAAAAGGAAAGCAGTCACAGACATGATATCGGAGAGCTTGGAGTCCGTGTGCAGGGAGGCAGCATTAAGAGTGATCCGACAGCTAATAAAGCGGTTGCAAAGATCATGACAACAGAAGCCCTGATAAAATGCGATTTTTCAGGAGATGTTTTAAAGGGTGTTGACCGTGCGGAAGAGTTTGTGAGTGACGCATATCTTTTAAGAAAAATGAGAAATGATTATCAGCTGTTTAATAAGCAGGTTGAGACTCTGGGAGCAGAGAAGGATGTGTTTGAAAAATATCTGACAAGAGAAATGTCTTTAAGTGATATTGCTGAATTACAGAATATTTCCTATGAATCGGCACAGCAGAAAATTCATAAAATAAGAAGCCGTGTAAGAAGACAGGTCATTGGATTTATGGACGGCAAGATGGGAGGTATTGCTTAATGGATGGAATCACAAACAATACCAGTGAAAAGAGATGTTATACAGTAAAGGAATTACAGGAAATCCTTGGAATCAGCAGACCGACAGTATATGAACTGTTAAAGATGGAAGTATTCAGCTGGGTTAAGATTGGAACCACCTACCGCATATCGAAAAACAGCTTTGATAAATGGTTTGATGAACAGGTGTCGTAGGGAAAATTTACGTTCTAAAAGGTTTCATAGGTGCTGTGTTATTATGAACTGGGAGGAACAGCAGATTGAGTGAAGTAAGAAAAACAATGACAGTTCCACAGATGAGGAAAATGCTTGGAGTAAAGAAAACGGAAAGCTACTGGCTGGTACACCGTAACTTTTTCAAGACCGATATCGTCAATGGTCATATGATGATAGATGTGGAGAGTTTTGAGAAATGGTATGCCAATCAGGTCAAGCACAGAAAAGTGGATGGTCCTGAACCGGGTGCTGAACTGACCAGCAGGTCATATTCCTTTTCAGAGGTGGCAAAGATGCTCGGTGTCAGCAGTGCGGTAGTATATGAGATATGGGATAAGAACAATCTTGAAACATTTACGGTGGATTTTGTCAAAAGGATACCGAAGGAAGTCTTTGAAAAATGGTATGCCGGACAGACACGATATCAGAAGAGACGGTATGGAAGTCATGTGGGAGCCAAAAGGAGCAGCTACATTTCAAGGAATGAAGCAGCACGCATGGCAGGAGTGGCACCTTCAACGATAAGTAGATGGGTCGATGAAGGTTATTTCAGGTACACGAAGACAGATAAAATATTGCGGATAAAGAGGGATTCATTTGAAAACTGGTTAGAAATACGGGAAGGGTGATCAATTTGGCTTCAATTCAAAAAAGAGGAAAAAAGTACTGTGTAATATACAGAATTTATGATGATGAGGGAAAGGCACAGCAGAAATGGGAAACCTATGATACGGAGGCTGCGGCAAAAAAGAGAAAGCTGGAAGTAGAATATAAGCTGTCGGTTGGAACTTTTGAGGTTCCTAAGTGTGTGACAGTAAAGGAAATGCTTGATGAATATGTCCGGTTGTACGGCAGGGAAAAGTGGAGTTTTTCTACTTATGATGGAAATGTCAGCACGATCAACAATTACATCATTCCTACCATAGGCAATACAAAACTGAATCAGATCAATAATCATTTCATAGAAAAGTATTATCAGGAGCTTTTGGATATGCCGGCTGTAAAGAGCACAAGAAATATGGATGAAAGCGGCAAGATCACAGCAGCAACCGTTAAGGAGATACACAAGATACTGCGAAGCTGTTTCCGGCAGGCAGTAAAGTGGGGCATCATGGAGAAAAATCCTGCAACGGATGCAACGGTGCCAAAACATAAAAAAGAGGAGCGCGAGATATGGACAGCAGAAATGCTGATGCAGGCCATAGAAGCATGCGAAAACAAATGGCTTAAGATAGCTTTTCATCTGTGCTTCACGGCAACACTCAGATTGGGAGAACTCTTAGGGCTTACATGGGACTGCGTGGAGATTTCGCAGGAAGCGATAGAGAGCAATAGTGCGTACATTATCATCAATAAGGAAGTAGAGAGAATATCAAAGAAGGCAGTTGAGGTATTGAATCAGAAAGATATCATTCAGGTATTTCCATCAATGAGAAAGAATAACCATACGGTCAGAGTGTTGAAAACACCTAAGACAGAAAGCAGTGTCAGAAAAGTATACATTCCTTCCTCCGTGGCCCTACTTCTTGCAGAACTACGGGAAGAACAGAATGAAACAATAGAGGCTCTTGGAGATATGTATGAAAATTACAACCTGGTCATGGCAACGTCCTACGGACTGCCTCTTGGCGAGAGCTATCTGCGTGACAAAATGCAGGAAGTCATAGACAGGGAAGGACTGCCGGATGTGGTATTTCACAGTCTGCGTCATACGAGTGTAACATATAAATTGAAACTGAGCGGAGGAGATATCAAGGCCGTGCAGGGAGATTCAGGACATGCACAGGCTGATATGGTAACAGAAGTGTATGGACATATCCTGGATGAAGACCGTAAGAAAAATGCACAGCTGATCGAGGATGCATTTTATAAGAAAGAAAATCTGAATCCGGATATGAAGCGGACAGATGCAGGAAAGAAGAAAATCGAAGTGCCAGATGGAATTGATGCAGAGGCACTTATGAAGGTGTTGAACAATCCGGAAATGGCAGCTTTGCTGGCAGGATTGGCAAAGGGTGTAATAGCATAAACATAAATATGACAAGCGGTGTATGTCTTGGCGAAGAGACGTATGCCGCTTATTTGCGTCAAAAATTAATAAAAAATTTGTAAGATTTTGTCAAAAACTGTCACGTATACAGTGAAGGGAGATTTTAAGCATGAGTAAGAGTAAGGAAATCAGATTGCTGAAAAAAAGACTTGATTATTACACAATGGAGGCTGAGGATGATCAGTTTGACGCAGAGGAAGTGATAAGATTATTGAAAAGACTGGATGAACTGGAGCCATTACCGGAACCGGATATGAGTGCCGAGGAATCGTTGGAAGCATTCTGGGAATATGTGAAGGAGCGAGAGCGTGAAGAAAAAATCATAGCTGGAAGATAAAGTGTGGGTAAGTTACCTGACTTTTGGGATAGGAAAAAAAGGTCAAAAACTTATCGACAACCGACCTACCACACGATATAATGTAAGTAATCTAATAGAAATATTGATCAGTCATTACCGTCAGTAACAGGGGAATGATGGTCATGTTTATGGATTATGATGCACACAGTGGTTAATCCCACGCGTTAGCATTTCTAACAAACTGCTAACAGTGAATATCAAAAATGGGATTATACCTGTTAATTTATATTGACAAGGATTTTCAATTAAGTGCCTACTTTCCTGATAAATACTGACTTTGGTTGACATCAGGTAACATGTGGGAACTAAGGTGACTCGAACTCCTAAGCGCTAGTTGAGGGTTCGATTCCCCCTGGGAACGTTCGATTAAAGCAGTAATGACTGAAAAAGTCATTGCTGCTTTTTGGCTTTGGACGGAAAATCTCCCTGAATAATTATCAAAGGGCTGCTTATGTAACAGGAAATATTTGTAAGAATTTGTCGAGAAGTGCCATGTATATAATGTAGTGAGGTTTTAACATGACCAAAGACGAAGAAATCAGAATGATAAATGAAAAATTGAAAGACTTCTGGGATTATTGTGAAGAGAGACAGAGGGAAGAACGCATAATAGCAGAGATGAAAATTAAGGGCTGAGAAGTCAGTGCCTTTGGAAAAAGTATGTGGTAAAATATATATACGAGAAGTCTGTAAATCGAGATTTGTCTGTGAAAAGCCCGTGAATAAGCGGATGTTAATATGTATTGCTTGTGGCAACGGCTCTATTGAATATAGAATTGAGCTATCAAAAACAAGGAGGCAGGAAGTAAAGGATACCAAGGTCGAAGATGACAGCTTTTATCTTCTCACACTTGCAGCAGTTGCTAAGGAACTTAAAAGAAGAGGTCTTGCAGAGGCAAAGGTATTCCTTGCCGTAGGACTTCCACTTACAAGGTTTGGAGCAGAGAAGAATGATTTTATCAAGTACCTGACAAAGAATAAGCGTGTAAGCTTCAAATATGAGAATGAGCCATATCATATTGAAATTGATGATGTGGCAGTATTCCCTCAGTGTTATGCAGCAGTAGTGGACAAGATTCCTACAATGGCAAAGAAAACGCAGAACTATATCTGCTCATGTGTAATAAATTTAATAATATTGAATCATGAATTGATTTCAGAAGCAGAATTTCGTGATATTCATGTTAGATTTGTTAAGGAAATTAAAAAACTTGATAAGGACGATAAAAAGAATGTTATCTTGTATACTCAGTTGCATTTAATTATTTCTTGTTTGGAGGAAGTGGAATTATGTTTAATAAAGATGATTTGATTATTCTGGTTAATGAATATGTTTCAGCTGCTACAATAAACTTGGATTGTATTGATGTATGCGAAAGCATAGTGGGACAATTGGTTTACTTATATGAATGTGTTAAAAATCAATGTCATTTAGATAAGGTTTTTTATGATGAAAACAGTATATCATATGCGTTCATGCATTGAAAATACTGTTCAGTTAAGAAATGCTGTATTTTTTTGGTGCACTAATGCGTAGAAAGCAGGTGTATGATGAGTTCAAATCATTTTTTTGTGTATGACAAAAAGACAGATTGCATATCTGCCTCATAATGGAGTATAATGGTAACGAGATTTATGCAACCCGATACATGAAATCCCTATTTCTCTTTGGACGGAGGGGGATAGGATATTTTCGATTGTACCTGACAGGTGTCAGATACTTTTGTATGAGAAGCATGGACTCTGTTTCGTTACCATCGTGTTTGAGATATGCCCTGCATATGTTTACTGCATTTGAAACGGATTTACTCTGCATCTGGAGCATAAACTGAATATACTCGCGGAAAGAAAGTTTGCGGTTCCTGGTAAAATCACTTTCCGGATTACGGCAGAACATGGAGTGAATTTCATCGAGTTCTGTGATGCAGTTGTCGAGTGTGGATTTTAAATTAGATAAGAAAAAATCAGCCATAATGAGCCTCCTTGAAATATGTTTATAATCAAGGCTTACGCAACATATATTGGCTTACTTATCAACTGTTTTTTGTAATATTTTTAAAGTTTTTAGGGATGCCAGATATGGCTATAAAAAAGGAAAAGATGGAAGGCTGGAAGTAGATCCAGAGGCTGCAAAAGTCGTGAAAATGATTTTTCGGATGGCAGCGGAAGGAACAAGTTTTGCGGATATTACAAGGGAATTGAACGGACAGGCGATTGCCACTTGTGATGAGCAGAAATTATCAAGAGGGGATCAGGTGCAGTTCCAGAGGTTTGACACGATCAAAAAGAAACACTGGAGCCCTACGACAGTAGCGGCAATTGTCCGGGATGAGATTTATATTGGAACCAGAATCTGGGGAAAAACACGTTGCAGTATGCATACCGGTTATAAAGCAGTTCTGAATGATGAAACAGAATGGGTTCGCCTGGAAAATCATCATACGGCAATTATAGACAGGGCATTGTTTGAAAAAGCAAATGAAATGCATCCGAAAAAGAAGAGAAGTGTTGCGGAATCACGTACCAATTTTACTCTGGAAAGACGTAAAAAACAGCCGGCATTGTTGCTATGTGCTAACTGCGGGCATTCTCTGCTAAAAGAAACAGAGCATTTGCTGAAATGTTCAGATGCCCGAACCAATGGAGATCCTGTGTGTCGAAGTCTGGTGATCCGGCGGGAACCGTTGGAGGAGAATATCCTTGGGCTTGTTCATCAGTATGCAGCGTCAATGTTGGAAAAAGAAAAGAAAGTATCTTCCAACAGGCAATGCGACGACAAAGAGATCAATACCGCAGAATTGCAAAAACAGAGCCGACAGTTGACCTCGGAAAAGATGAAACTCTATGATGATTACAAAGATGGTCGTATAGATCGTGATTCGTATAAGCAGAGAGCAGGAAAGATAAGTGTACAGCTGGAGGAAATAAAACGAAAGATAGAAGATGCGGAGAATAGTAAAAAGCTTCTTGAACAAAATGAACTTTCTGATAAAATAAAACTAAAAGATTTCTTGGGAATTCAGAAGTTCGATACAGAGAAGCTGCGTGAGATTATCAAGGTGATCCGTGTTCATAGTCAGGATGAAATCGAAATCGAATGGAATTTTGACGATATTTTTTCAGAATAGAGGTAACTTGAGCAGGACAAGAATGACTTACCAGAAGATAATAAAGGTGCTGGGACTACCTGATGGAAGCGTCAGATAGTCTTCGGCAGAAAAAAATAAAAATTTTTTTGAAAAAACCATTGACAAAGAAGAAGGGATGATTTACTATAGAATAGGATTCGAATGTTGATGGCTCAATGGAGGCGGAAGAATGAACCATTGGAAGCACGCAAAAAAATATGGAGTGTTGATCGTTCTGATCTGCGCGGCGCTTTGCTTTTGGCTTTCGCAGGCTCAGGGAGCGGAAATGGGTTCTTTCAGCGGAAAGGTTTTTGAGGACCTGAACAACGACGGCATTATGGACGAAAACGACCCGGGCGTGGCGGGCGTGACGCTGCGGCTGGCCGGGAAAAAGACGGGACAGACCTTTGAACTGGTGACGGATGAAACGGGCCTGTTCACTTTTACCGACCTGCCGAAAGATCGCTATGTGTTCACCGCCGAACTGCCGGACGGGCTTTTGTATGCCCGGTATTCCAGAACGGGCGGCGACCTGCGCAGCGTGTTCTCCGGTGAAACGCTGGAACGGGAATTTCCCGTGGGGCAA
>ERZ857984.688-NODE-688-length-36582-cov-4.728420_pt1 | contig 36582 bp, 30 predicted proteins | sample MGYA00519914_ERZ857984 | MGnify/ENA primary metagenome ERZ857984 (study PRJEB31778, sample SAMEA3449417) | human gut metagenome | biome: human gut; feature: human-associated habitat; material: faeces | place: United Kingdom | collected 2010/2012 ... | reverse complement strand
TTATGCTGCATAACAGGTGTCCACAAAAAATGTCTACTTGACAGGGGGCATGTCACAAAAACTTTCCGGTTTTTCGGACCGCCCGGGAGTTGTGCGGCCTGCGGCGTCTCATTGCACTGTCGGCGGCAGGGAACTTTCCCTCGCGGCACTCGCCTCGTATTTGCCGCACGCAAACGGTTCGCTGCCGGCAATCTTGAAAAACAAACCTCCGTATGTTCTTCGTCGTACGGAGGTTTAACTGTTTTCGTGTGCATGCCGGTTTGCGCAGGATTTTTGTGCGGCGGTGTGCGGAAAGATGCGTGTTTTGGTCGAAGCCTGTCAAAACAAAAAACGCCGGAAAACTTTGCTAAATCCAATTTATTTAACTTGATTTTGCCTATGCTTTGTAGTATACTGATAAATGAAAAATGTGCGGGAGGCGCGGACGTGCAGAAAACGAAGGATCAGCTTGCCGAATACCTTTTCCATCAGGGAACGAACTACCGCGCCTACACTTATCTGGGCGCACACCGCGCGCGGGGAGGCGGCTATGTGTTCCGCGTCTGGGCGCCGAACGCCGACGCCGTTTATCTGACGGGCGACTTCAACGGCTGGGGTGCCGATATGCTGATGGAAAAGCAGCCGAGCGGAATCTGGACTGCGACGCTGCCGGACGACCGGTTCGGGGAGTATTCCAAATACAAATTCATTGTCGAGCGCGGCGGTAAGCGCTGTTACAAATCCGATCCGTACGCATTTTACTCCGAGACGGGCGAAAAGACCGCCTCGATCCGCTATACGCTCGACGGTTATGACTGGCAGGACGGCGCATATATGCAGAAGCGCCATCTCGGCCGCTTCCATCTGGAAAACGACGCGATGCCGCCGGTGCCCGTCAACATCTATGAAGTGCATCTCGGCTCGTGGAAGCGTAAGCCGGACGGGTCGTATCTCACGTACCGCGAGCTTGCGGACGAGCTGAGCGTATATGCCGCCGATATGGGGTATACACACATCGAGCTGATGCCGGTAGCCGAGCATCCCTATGATGGGTCGTGGGGGTATCAGGTCTGCGGTTACTACGCGCCGACCTCGCGCTTCGGCGAACCGAAGGATTTTATGTATTTTGTCGACCGGATGCACGCGGCGGGAATCGGTGTGATTTTGGACTGGGTGCCTGCGCATTTCCCGAAGGACGCGCATGGGCTGTATGCGTTTGACGGCGGTCCGCTGTACGAATATCAGGGTGCCGACCGGCAGGAGCACCGCGAATGGGGAACGCGTGCTTTTGACGTCGGCCGCACTGAGGTGCAGTCCTTCCTCGTTTCCAACGCGCTGTTCTGGTTCGATAAATATCACATCGACGGCCTGCGCATCGACGCCGTCGCTTCGATGCTCTACCTCGATTACGGACGTCAGCCCGGGGAGTGGAATCCCAATCCCGACGGGTCGAACATCAACCGCGAATCGGTGGCCTTTTTCAAGAAGCTCAACGCCGCCGTCAGCGCCAACTATCCCGATGTGCTGATGATTGCGGAGGAATCGACCGCTTACCCGATGGTCACGTATCGGGAGGGACTGGGCTTTTCAATGAAATGGAACATGGGGTGGATGAACGATACGCTCGCCTATATTGCTGCCGATCCGATCTACCGCAAAGGGATGCACAATAAGATGACCTTCTCGCTGATGTATGCGTTCGGTGAGAATTATGTGCTGCCCATCTCGCATGACGAGGTGGTGCACGGTAAAAAGTCGCTTCTGGACAAGATGTACGGCAGCTATGAGCAGAAATTTGCCACTATGCGCGCATACCTTAGCTATATGACGGCTCATCCGGGCAAAAAGCTGCTGTTTATGGGGTGTGAGTTCGGGCAGTTCCGCGAGTGGGACTACGCGTCCTCGCTCGAGTGGTTTATGCTGGATTATGAGATGCATGCCAAGCTGCGGGATTTTGTCCGCACGCTTAACCGCTTTTATCTTGCTGCGCCTCCGCTCTGGGAGCTGGACCGTTCCTGGGAGGGCTTCTGCTGGACAGCGGCGGACCGCAGTGACGACAACGTGCTTGTGTTCGAGCGGTACGCGGCGGACGGCGATTCCGTTGTATTTGCGGTGAATTTTTCGGGTGCGATGCGGCGGGATTACCCCGTTCCCGTGCGGAAGGAAGGCGTCTACCGTGAGCTGCTCAACAGTGATGACCGGGCTTTCGGCGGTACAGGTATCCTGCATCCCGGAGAGCTGCCGTGCGAACCGGCGCCGGAGGGCGGCTTCTGCGTCCGTCTGGACTTTCCGCCGCTGACGGCCTTGTTCCTTAAACGAATCGATCCGCCCGTGCGGGCGGATCGCGATAAACGTTCCAAAAAGAAGAAAAGGGATGACGGAATATGATCAGGAAAAAAGAATGCGTTGCTATGCTTCTGGCCGGCGGGCAGGGCAGCCGGCTGTACCTGCTCACCGAGCGGACGGCAAAGCCTGCCGTGTCCTTCGGCGGCAAATACCGCATCATCGATTTTCCGCTCTCCAACTGCATCAACAGCGGAATCGATACGGTGGGTGTGCTTACGCAGTATCAGCCGCTGGCCCTCAATGAGTACATCGGGAACGGACAGCCCTGGGACCTTGACCGCGTGCTGGGCGGGATAATGGTTCTGCCGCCTTATCAGGGCTCCAAAAGAGCCGATTGGTACAAAGGAACGGCCAACGCCATCTATCAGAATATGAATTTCATCGAGCGCTATGACCCGGAGTATGTTGTCGTTCTCTCGGGCGACCACATTTATAAAATGGATTATTCCGAAATGGTGCGACGGCATAAGGAGACGCAGGCAGACTGCACAATTGCCGTCTTCCATGTAACGCCGGAGGAGACGAGCCGTTTCGGTATTATGAGCACCGACAAGGAGGGCCGCATCGTCAAGTTCGAAGAAAAGCCTAAGCAGACCGACAGCACGCAGGCCTCGATGGGCGTGTACGTTTTCTCAAAGGAGAAGCTGTTCCAGTACCTCGAAGAGGATGAGCACGACCCCGAAAGCGAGAACGACTTCGGCAGGAATATCATTCCCAAAATGCTTGCGGCCGGTGAGCGGATGTTTGCATTCCCGTTTTCGGGATATTGGAAGGACGTCGGAACCATCCAGTCGCTGTGGGAGGCGAATATGGACCTGCTCGGCGACCGTCCCGCGCTGGATCTGCGGGATGAAAGCTGGCGCATCTTCTCACGCAACTATGCCGAGCCGCCGCACTTTATCGGTGCAAATGCGGTCGTCGGCAATTCGCTGGTGACCGAAGGATGTGAAATTTACGGCAGTGTGATCAATTCGGTTATTTCCGGCGATGTGGTGGTGGAAAAAGGCGCCGTCGTTAAGGATTCGGTGATTTTGGACGGCGTTCGCATCTGTGAAGGCGCGCAGGTACACTATTCCATACTCGACGCGGACACGACGGTGGGCCGCGGCGCTTCTGTCGGTTGCGAGCGGAAGAATGCCTCCGGCCTTACCCTTGTCGGCGGCGGGCTGGCCGTGCCCGAGGGCGCCGTCATCCCCGACGGCGTGCGTGCGGACGGTGCGTTGATCGCTTCGCTCGCCCATACGCGCGAAGCGGTTTGAGCTTGTGCATGTAAAATAAAGGCCGTCCGATGCGGGCGGCGGAATGGAGAAAAACAATGTCTGCGGTAGGTATCATTTTTTCCAACTTACATGATAAGAATATTGCAGAGCTGACGCGGCAGCGCACGATGGCGTCCGTTCCTTTCGGCTGCCGGTACCGGCTGATTGATTTTACGCTTTCCAATATGGTCAATTCGGGCATCACGCACGTCGGTGTGATTACCCATTACAATTATCAATCGTTGATGGACCATATCGGCTCGGGCAAGGATTGGGACCTTGCGCGGCGCAGCGGCGGCGTCCAGATTCTCCCGCCGTATATCACGGCGTTTTCCAACAGTGCCAATTTTTTGTACAATACCCGTCTGGAGGCGCTCAAAAGCATCAACTCCTTCATCACCAACTGCAAGGAGGATTACGTTGTTCTCTCCGATTGCGATGTCATCTGTAACATCGACCTGTCCGCAATTCTGGAAACGCATGTCCGTTCGGGCGCAGACGCGACCTTCATCGTTAAGCGCTCGTATCTGACAAAGGAATTGAAGGCGCCGACCGTCGTAATGGAAAGCGACGAAAACGGCCGCTTGACCGGCGTGGAGGAATATTCCGGCAATAAGAGCGGCTACGCCGACGTGTCGCTGAACATTTGGGTCACCCAGCGCCGGTTCTTGGAGGATATCGTGCTCGACGCGGCGGCACATGGGTACGATGATTTTACAAACGACGTCATAAAACGCAATTTATATGCCTATAATTTCAGAGTGTATCCGTGCAGCGACTATTTCGCTTCCGTGCATTCGCTCACCGATTACTATATGTGCAGTATGGACCTTCTGGACGCAAACGTGCGCAGGCAGCTTTTCGACGTAAAGTCGCGTCCGATCTATACAAAGATCCGCAACAGTCCGCCGACCGTGTATTCGCGTGAGGGGATCGTCAAGAATTCGCTCGTGGCCGACGGCTGCCTGATCGAAGGGACGGTGGAGAATTCCATTCTTTTCCGCGGCGTCAAGGTCGGCAAGGGCACACACATCCGCAATTCGATCCTGATGCAGGATACGCTGACCGGCGAAAACGTATATCTGAACTGTGTCATCACGGATAAGGACGTCGTCCTGCGCGACGGCCGCGTGCTTTCCGGGCACGAGACGATGCCGTTTTATATACGTAAGGGTTCGATCGTCTGAGCCGTCTGCCGGTTGGAAAGAGAGGAGAACCGAGCTATGAAAAAGATTTTGTTTGTTGCCTCCGAGGCGCTGCCGTTTGCTTCTTCGGGCGGCTTGGGAGACGTGATCGGCTCGCTGCCCGCAGCCATCGCCGAGACGTCGGCGGGGGACTGCGATGTGCGTGTCGTCCTGCCGCTCTATGGCACGATGGAGGAAAAATACCGCGCACAGCTTACATTTGTACAAAGCATTACCGTCAATCTTGCATGGCGGAAACAGTACTGCGGGATTTTCACCTGTGAGAGAAACGGCGTAACCTTCTACTTTGTCGATAACGAATATTATTTCAAGCGCGATTCACTCTACGGACAGTATGACGACGGCGAACGCTATGCCTTTTTCTGCAAGGCGGTGCTGGAGCTTCTGCCTGTTGTGGATTTTATGCCGGATGTCCTGCACGCGCATGACTGGCAGAGCGCGCTGACAGTTATTTACCTGAAATACAAATACGGGCTGGTGCCCGGCTATTCGTCGGTCAAGAGTGTATTTACCATCCATAACATCGCCTATCAGGGCGTGTATGGGTTCGACATTCTCGGCGACGTATTCGAGCTGACACCGGGTGAGAGCAGCGTGGTCGATTATTCGGGCAGTATCAACCTGATGAAAGGCGCCATCGTCTGTGCGGATGCGGTTACCACCGTAAGCCCCACTTATGCGCGCGAGATTCTTTCGCCCAAGTTTTCCGGCGGCCTGCACCATGTGCTGGAGCTGCATAAGGGCAAGCTGCGCGGCATCCTCAACGGCATCGACACGGCGTATTACGATCCCGAACACGATCCCGAGCTGTTTGCCAATTATTCCGCCGGGGACCCGGCCGGAAAGGCGGTCAACAAGGCCGAGCTGCAGCGGATGCTTTCACTTCCCGAGTCGCCGGACACGCCGGTGATCGCCATCGTTTCACGCCTGGCCGACCATAAGGGACTGGACCTTGTCGCGCTGGCTGCGGATGACATTTTGGAGGGCAGCGTGCAGCTTATTGTTCTCGGCAAGGGTGAATATTATTATGAGAATTTTTTCTATCATCTTGCGCAGCGCTATCCGAATAAGATGAGCGCGCTGCTGGTGTACAACAAGGATCTGTCCAAGAAGGTTTATGCAGGCGCAGATATGTTCCTGATGCCGTCCAAGACCGAGCCCTGCGGCCTGTCGCAGATGATCGCATCGCGTTACGGCGCGGTGCCGATCGTGCGGGAGACCGGCGGGCTGTACGATTCTATCCGCGACTGCGGCTGGCCGGACGGCGGAAACGGCTTCACCTTCGCACCTTACAGCGCGTGGGAAATGCTCGGCGCCGTTCGACGGGCGGAGGCGATGTACAACGAGCGGCCCGATCAGTGGCGTGCGCTGCGGCATACCGCAATGACATATGACTTTACATGGAACCGCTCGGCGAAGCAATATATCGAGTTGTATGGCGAATTGAACTGAGCGTAAAGGAAATGGAGAAAACCGATGATAAAGCAGAAACAAATCCGGGAGGCGCTTGTCAGCAAGCTGTCGAGGTATTTCGGGATGTCGCCCGCCGAGGCCGGGGATGAACAGATCTATAAGGCCACGGTGCTGACCGTGCGCGATATCCTTGCGCAGAAAAACCGGGCCTTTTCCGAGCGCGTCAAGGCCGGGGAACAAAAGCGAGTGTATTATATCTGTCTGGAGTTTCTCGTCGGCCGTTCGCTGCGGATGAATCTGAATAACCTCGGCCTGGAGCGTGAGTACCGTGACGCGCTCGCCGAGCTGGGGTTTGATCTGGATGCCGTGTACGAGAAGGAGCCTGACCCCGGCCTCGGCAATGGCGGTTTGGGAAGGCTTGCGGCCTGCTTTATGGACGCGCTGTCCACGCTGGAATATCCGGCGCGCGGCTTCTCTATCCTGTATGAATATGGTCTTTTCCGCCAGCGGATTGTGGACGGCGAGCAGCTCGAACTGCCCGACATATGGCTGCCGGAGGGTGAGGTCTGGCTCGTTCCCCGACAGGACCGCGCCGTGACCGTCCGCTTCGGCGGCCGTGTGGAGGAACGGTGGGAGGATGGCGTTTGCCACATCAACCAGTATGACTGCGACGAGGTGGAAGCCGTCCCCTATGATATGTTCATTTCGGGCGCCGACAGCAAGGCGGTCAGTGTGCTGCGGCTCTGGAAGGCGCGCGACATCCGCAATTTTAATATGGAAGCCTTTTCACAGGGACAGTATATCAAGGCCGTGGAGGAGAACACGATGGCAGAGACCATCTCAAAAGTGCTCTATCCGGCGGACAATCACCCCGAGGGCAAGCTGCTGCGCCTCTCGCAGCAGTATTTCCTCGTCTGCGCATCGCTGCAGAATATTCTCAACAACCATTTTACACAGTATAAGACTTTTGATAACCTGCCCGATAAGGTCGCCATCCACATCAACGATACGCACCCAGCGCTTGTCATTCCTGAGCTGATGCGCGTGTTGGTTGATCAGCATCAGTTCCCGTGGGAAAAGGCATGGGACATTACGGTCCGTACAGTTTCCTACACCAACCATACCGTGATGCCCGAGGCTCTAGAGTGCTGGAATGAGGACCTTTTCCGTGTCAAGCTGCCCCGCATCTATGCCATTATCCATGAAATCAATGAACGCTTCTGCGCGGACGCGTGGCGGCTGTGGCAGGGGGATTGGGAAAAAATCAGCCGGATGTCCATCATCAATCACGCGCAGATTCGTATGGCCAATCTTTCGGTCGTCGGCTCGCATATGGTCAACGGCGTTTCCAAGCTGCACAGCGAGATTCTGAAAAATTCGGTTTTCAGAGATTTGCATGACATGTATCCCGAGCGTTTTACAAACGTAACCAACGGCATCGCGCACCGCCGGTGGCTCTGTTGTGCCAACCCGCGGTTGGCCGCGCTCATCGAGTCGCGTATCGGCCGCGCATACCGCAAGCAGCCCGAAGCGCTCGAAAAGCTGCTTGCGTATCGGGACGACGAAGATACGCTGCGCGAGCTGGAAACCGTCAAGCGGGCCAATAAAGCCGACTTCTCCAATTTCGTGTACGGCGCCACCGGGATTCTGCTCGACCCCGATTCGATCTTTGACGTGCAGGTCAAGCGGCTGCACGAATACAAACGGCAGCTCCTCAACGCGCTGCATATCATCGATTTGTATCTCGCGCTGAAGGATAACCCTGCGCTTGAGATGCGGCCGCACAGCTTTATTTTCGGTGCGAAGGCCGCGCCGGGTTATTATCTGGCCAAGGATATCATCCGCCTGATCTGCTATATTTCTGCGGACATTGAAAAGCACCCGGAAATCGCGCGCAAGCTCAGGGTCGTATTTTTGGAAAATTACAACGTTACGCTTGCCGAACGTCTCATACCCGCCTCGGATGTCAGCGAGCAGATCTCGCTTGCCGGAAAGGAAGCCAGCGGCACGGGAAATATGAAATTTATGATCAACGGCGCCGTTACCGTCGGAACGCTTGACGGTGCGAACGTCGAAATTGCCGAGGCCGTCGGGGACGACAGCATCTTTATCTTCGGTCACACGGCCGAGGAGGTGGAGGAGCTGTGGCGCAAGGGCTATGCATCGAGCTGCTATTACAACCGCAGCGAACGCCTCAAGCGGGTCATCGATTATTTGCAGACGGGCTTCAACGGCCGCTCGTTCGGAGATATTGCCAATTATCTGCTGTTTTCCTACGGCATTTCCGACCCGTATATGTGTCTGGCCGATTACGATTATTATGCAGATGCGCAGTCGAAGATGACCGCCGCCTATGAGGACCGTACGCGCTGGAACCGCATAGCGCTGACGAACATTGCCAAGGCCGGTATTTTCTCCGCTGACCGCAGCATCACCGAATACGCCGAGAAGATCTGGCGTTTGAAGCGTCTCGAAGGTTGAGAGGGACGGACTTGAACAGCTTTTTTGACATTGAACAGAGGGCTGCGGGCTATGTCCGGCTCCTGACGGACAAACGCGAGACGCCGCTGCGCTATACCCGCGCGGGCGAACCCTTTGCGCTTTTGCTCCGCCTGCGCTGTCCGCCGGCGTTCACCCGTGCGCGCTTTTATCTCGGAAATGACGACGGCATCCTCGTGCAGGGTGCGGAGACATCGGTCTTGCGGGAAAGGGAGACGACGCTGCTGCGTTCGCCGGACTGTACGCTGGATAAGGGCCTGTATTTCTTCCATTTTGAACTGGAGACCGAAAACGGCCTGCGTTATACCAGCGAGGAGATGTTCGGCTGCACGCTCGCGGACCGTTTCAGCGGCGAGTGGCAGCTCCTTGTTTACGACGAAGAACCTGCGCGCCCGGATGACCCCGGTATCATTTACCACGTTTTTGTCGACCGCTTCCGCAAAGCGGGCGACGTCCCCCGCCGGCCGGACGCGGTCTACCGCGAGGACTGGGGGGGCGGGATCCCTGAATATGCCGATGTGAAGGGCGGATTTCTGCGCAACAACAGCTTTTTCGGCGGCACGCTTTACGGCGTGACCGAAAAGCTCGAATACATCCGCGCGCTTGGCGCGTCGGTGATTTATCTAAGTCCGGTGGCTGAGGCGTATTCCAACCATAAATATGACGTCGGGGATTTTATGAAGGTTGATGCGGGCTTCGGCGGCGACCGGGCGCTTGCCGAGCTGACCGAAAAGGCCGCTTCGCTGGGCATCCGTGTGATGCTGGACGGCGTGTTCAACCACGTCGGCGACAACAGCGTGTATTTTAACAAATATGGGACGTATCCGTCGATCGGCGCGTACCAGTCGAAGGAGTCGCCGTATGCGGATTGGTTCACGTTTTATCGATTCCCTGATCTGTACGAATGCTGGTGGGGCGTGACCAATCTGCCTAAGGTTCGCAAAACGCCGGAATATCAGGCATTCATCACCGAGCAGGTCATCCCGCATTATATGCGTCTCGGCGTCGGCGGCTGGCGGCTGGACGTTGTGGACGAATACAGCGGCGCTTTTCTGGAAGGCATCACCCGCGCCGTCCGCGCCTGTGATCCGCAGGCGCCCGTGATCGGCGAGGTCTGGGAGGATGCGAGCTGTAAGGTTGCTTACGGCGAGCGGAAAAACTATTTCTGCGGCGGTCGTCTCGACGGCGTGACCAATTATCCGCTGCGTGACGCGCTCATCGCCTTCCTGACCGGCCGTGACACGCAGACTTTGGCCTTGACGCTGCACGCGCAGTATCTCCGCTATCCCGCCGCGCACCGCCGCAGCCTGATGAACATGCTCGGCTCGCATGATACGGTGCGTATCGTTAACGCGCTCGCCGGCGCTGACGGAGAGGGCTTGTCCGAGGCGGAACGCGCCGCGCTGCGGCTGACCGCCGCGCAGCGGCAGTCCGCTGTCCGCGCGCTGAAGGCTGCGTATTTGTTCCTGTGCGCGCAGGTCGGTTGGCCCTGCCTGTATTACGGAGACGAGACAGCGCTCGAGGGCTGCGCTGATCCCTTTTGCCGCCGTCCCTATCCGTGGGGTTCGGCCGACGCTGAGTTGATCGGCTATTTTCGCCGCTGTGCAGCCATGCGCAGAGAATACGGCCTTGGCTTTTATACGTCGGAGTATGTGCTGGATGCGCCGGAGGGTGTGTTTGCCGCCGTTTATGAACAGGAAACGCGGCGCTTTCTCGTCATCCTCAACGGGCGGGAAGAAAATTTTTCTTTTGAAGAAAAAGGTCTTTACAAAGACATACTCGACAGTGTAATATATGATACGAAACTAACGGTAAAGGAAAAGAGCTGCGCGGTTTTTGTGCGGCTCGCGGAAAAATCATGATCCAAAAACAGCTTGCCGAGGGTTTTGAGGCGCTCGGCATCCGAAGCGGCGACACGCTGCTTGTGCATTCCTCTCTCAAATCGCTTGAGGGTGCTTCGCCCGCCGACGTGATCGAGGCGCTGCTGGCGCTGCTCGGCCCGGAGGGCACGCTGATGCTGCCCACGCTTTCGTATCTGTATGCCAACCGGGACAATCCGGTTTTCGACGTCAGGCGCACGCCGTCCAACGTCGGCGCGATCCCGGAGTATTTCCGAACCGAGTATCCTGTTCTGCGCAGCCTGTGTCCGACGCATTCCTGCGCTGCCGTAGGGCTGCGTGCGGAATATCTCACCGGTTCGCACCATCTGGACGAAACACCCTGCGGCCCCAATTCGCCTTTTAGCCGTCTGCGGGATGCGGGCGGGAAGGTGCTGTTTATCGGCTGCGGTACGCGTCCGAATACTTCGATGCATGCCGTGGAGGAGCTGAGCCGGCCTCCCTATCTTTTCGGCCCGCCCGTCCGGTATCAAATGACAGACGCGGCAGGGCGGACATATACTGCAATATGTATGTCGCACGGTTTTGCGGGAGTGTCGCAGCGCTATGAGCGGCTTGTGCCGCTGCTTCCCGAAGGCGGGTATGCTGCCGGAACCGTACATACCGCGCTTTGCGAGCTGATCGACGCATCGGCGATGTGGCGCACGGCGGATGCCAAATACCGTGCCGATCCGCTGTATTTTGTCGACACAGCAGAATAACCGACCGGCTTGGAGTTATTTTTATGGACGAATTTCTGAAAACCATCTGCGGAGTATTTGCTCTTGAGGGCGTTTACCTTGGCAATGAAGTTATAAAATGCGGAAATATCAATGATACATACCGTATGGATCTGCGCACCGACAGCGGCTTGAAAAGCTATATCGTGCAGCGGATCAACCATAACGTTTTCCGTCATCCGGAGCGGATCATTTCCAACGTCTGTGCCGTGACCGAGCATATCGCCAGAAAGCTGGAGCAGGCGCATGACCGCGATATCGGACGCAAGGTGCTCAAGCTCTACGTCACTACCGAGGGCAAGCATCTTTATATTTCGCCGGACGGAGACTACTGGCGTGTGATGAATTTCATTTATAACGCCGAGAGCCACGACCGCGGCGGCGTCCGCCTGCTGCATAAAACGGGGGAGGCGTTCGGTACCTTTCAGAGCCAGCTCTCCGATTTTCCGGCGGAGAAGCTGTACGAGACCATTCCCGATTTTCACGACACCGAAAAGCGTTTTGATGCGCTTGAACAGTCTGCACGTGCGGACGCTGTGAAACGTTTGGACGACTGCCGCGGTGAGCTGGCGTATCTGCTTTCGATGCGCGACAGAGCTCCCTTCTTCAAACAGGCGTATGCGCGCGGGGAAATTCCGATGCGTGTGACGCATAACGATACCAAGTGCAACAACGTTATGTTTGATAAGGATACCAAGGAGCCGCTTGCCGTCATCGATCTCGATACCGTAATGCCGGGCTTTACCGCTTACGATTACGGCGACGCGGTGCGATTTGCCGCCAACACCGCTGCCGAGGACGAGCCGGACGTCTCTAAGGTTTCTCTTGACCTGCGGCTTTGCGGTGCGTTTACCGACGGGTTTGTCGGTAAGATTCGTGACCATCTCCGGCGTGAGGAAGTGAATACACTGCCCGACGGCCTGCTGCTGATCACGCTCGAGCTGGCCGCGCGTTTTCTGACCGACTATCTCGACGGCGACCGGTATTTTAAGATCCGGACGAACGACCATAATCTTATACGCGCGCGCAATCAGATTGCACTGGCGCAGGATATCTGCCGGAAAATGGACGATTTGCGCGAAATTATCGCGCAGCAGGCGTAGAAGCGTGGGGAACGGTGTCGAAAAAAAAATGAAAACTGTACAAAATATTTTCAAAATTCTATTGACATTTCATTTAAATCGTGTATAATTAGTATATCAATGAAAAACATTTTTTGGCGGTGTAACCCTTGATCGAAATGGAAGAGAAAAAGCGCAGCGTTCTGCCCGCGGGTGAGGACAGGCTGATCGTTCAGGCAAAGGCCGGCTCTTCCGAGGCGTTCGCCGTATTGGCGCATAAATATATACCTTTGATTCAAAAACTTGTCGGCACCGCAGGGGTCCCGCCCTGTGAGCGCGATGATCTTTCGCAGGAGGCGCTCATCGGACTGCTGCGTGCCGTCAGGAGTTACGACAGCGAGTCGTCTTCATTCTCTACATATGCCTCACTTTGCATCAAACACAGTATTATCAGTGCATTGCGTAAGTACAGCCGCGTTTCCCATGTCTATCTTTCCGAATCGCCGCTGGAGCTGGCTTGTTCTGGCGGTGAAGTGAGTCCCGAAGCGGATCTGATGGATAAAGAAAGCGCAAAAGCGTTGTACGATACGGTTTCGACCATATTATCCCCATTGGAGGGCCGCGTCCTGGAAATGTATCTTTCAGGTACGTCTTATAAAATGATGGCGTCAGTTCTGTCCAAGGAGGTCAAGAGCATCGATAACGCCGTCCAAAGAATAAAGGCCAAAATCAAACGGGCCGTCAGCACAGATAATACGCCTTGGTAGCTTAAAGAAAGCGATGCCGTCAAACGCATGATGTCGGTGCAAATCCGTCCGAAGGTAAAGAAATTTTTTCAAGCGAGGTAAAAAACATGTACGAAGACAAGACATTGGTCTGCAAGGATTGTGGAGCGGAATTCGTTTTCACGGCCGGCGAGCAGGAGTTTTACGCTTCCAGAGGGTTCCAGAACGAACCGCAGAGATGCAAGCCCTGCAGAGATGCAAAGAAAAACGCTGCGAGAGCGCCGCGGGAAATGTTCACCACCGTCTGCGCAAACTGCGGCAAGGAAGCCAAGGTTCCCTTCCAGCCTTCTGATGACAGGCCTGTCTATTGCAGCGAGTGCTACGCTGCGATGAAGAACAGCTGAAAGAGCCGTTATTTTAAGTCATTAAAATAAATCGCTTTCAAGGCTAACACAAGGTCCCGTTCTCTATTGAGAGCGGGACTTTGTTATCTTAGCGGAGGTAAGTTCGGCACGGCAGCCCGCAGGATGCCTTTTCCTGCAAACGGCAGGCATGATGCCCCTTTGGGCTTTGTTTGCGTTTTTTTGTTGATTTCACATGCGGGTTGTGCTATAATTGTCGTCAAGGATGCTGCTTGGCGAAGAACAGGCGGCATGGAATCTGCGTTTGAACGGAGGACAAGCCTTGCGGCGCAGATACGGAATTGTCGGAAAGAAGGAGGCTGGCGGTATTGAACGGTGCGGAAATTCTTGTTTCCTGCCTGAAGGAGCAGGGGGTCGATACGGTGTTCGGCTATCCGGGCGGCAGCGTGCTGGCGGTGTATGACGCGTTGGGACGCGACGGCACTGTGCGCCTTGTTACGAGTTGCCATGAGCAGTTTGCCTGTCATGCCGCAGACGGCTACGCGCGTGCGACCGGCCGGGTCGGTGTTGTGCTTGCGACCAGCGGCCCCGGCGCGACGAATCTTGTCACCGGCATCGCCAATGCGTATATGGATTCGACGCCGTTGATTGCCATTACCGGGAACGTCTCGCTTGAGCAGCTCGGGCGCGATTCGTTTCAGGAAATCGATATCGCGGGCGTGACAATGCCCATCACCAAACACAATTATATAGTCAAGTCGGTCGGCGAGCTGGCGCATACGGTGCGCGAAGCGTTTTATTACGCCGCCTCCGGCCGCCGCGGGCCGATTCTGATCGATATTCCGAAAAATATCTTTGACGAGTCGTGCGACTATGTGCCGGCTTCACGCCGTGCACCGTTCAAACCTGCACCGAATGCCTCGGGACTGCGGGATGCGGCGGCCGTGCTTGCTGCGGCGAAGCGTCCCTTTCTCTGCGGCGGCGGCGGCATCATCAGCGCGGGCGCGGCGAAGGAGTTCCGTGTATTCGCCGAGCGGCTCCAGGCGCCGGTCGGACTGACGGCAATGGGCATCGGCGCTTTCCCGCGCGACCATGTACTTTGTACCGGTGTCGTCGGTATGCACCCTTCTGCTTATACCTGTGATGCGATGCGGGGCTGCGACTTGTTTGTGGGAGTGGGGACGCGCTTTTCCGAACGTCTGATGGCCAATGTCAACGGCTATTCGCCGGAGGCAAAGATTCTGCATATCGATATTGATGCGTCCGAGATCGGAAAAAACGCCGCCGTCAGTGCCGCAGTCTGCGGTGATCTCAAGGCGGCGCTTCGGGCGCTCAATCGCGGACTTGCGCAGCGTTCGCCTTGGCTTGCACCGCCGGGCACGCCGCAGCCCCACGTTTCGTTCGTTTTCCGCGTCCTGTCCGAACTGTGTGGGGATGCGGTGTTTACCACCGAGGTCGGCCTTCATCAGCTTGCTGCCTGCGAGGGACTGCGCATCAACCATCCGCGCCGGTTTTTGACCAGCGGCGGACTGGGCGCGATGGGTTTCGGACTGGGCGCGGCAATCGGCGCTTGTATCGGTACCGGCCGGCTGGCCGTCAATATCAGCGGCGACGGCAGTCTGAATATGAATTTGCAGGAAATTGCGACGGCTGTCCGTTACCGGCTGCCGTTGATTGAGGTCGTCTGCGACAACCGGCAGCTTGGAATGATCACCGCCTGGCAGGACAGCCGCTTCGACGGTCGGCATATGGAGAACGCTACGCCGGAAATCGACTATGAGGCCGTTGCCCGTGCTATGGGGGCGGACGGTTATACGGTACGGGACGAAACAGAGTTCCGCGCTGCGCTTCGGACGGCCAAGCGCATAAAACGCCCGGCAGTCATCCGGGTTTTGACGGAGGTTTCTCTATGACGGCAGAAAACGAATCGATGCGGAATTATATTCTCAGCGTGATGGTCAACAACCATTTCGGCGTGCTGACGCGGATTTCCGGTTTGTTTGCACGGCGCGGCTATAACATCAAAAGCCTTACCGTCGGTGAGACGCAGGACGAGCGCATCTCGCGGATGACAATCGAATTTTACGGCGATGAGCATACAAACGAGCAGATTCAAAATCAGCTCCGCAAGGTCGTGGACGTTGTTTCCGTCACCGAGCTGCGCCGGGATTCCTCGGTCTGCCGCGAGCTGTATCTGCTTAAGGTCAGGGCAACCGACAAGACGCGTGCCGCGCTTGTGCAGATTGCAGATATTTTCCGCGCCAAAACCGTCGATGTGGCGTCCGACAGCCTGATTTTTGAAATTGCCGGTGACGAAGAAAAGCTGAAGGCTTTTTATTCCAATATGAAAAAATACGGTGTTCTTGAGGTCGCGCGCACCGGCGTTACTGCGATGGCGCGCGGCCGGCTCGACAACGATATATAAACGGATTCAAACCGTTTTATTACCCGCGGCAATTGCGTCAAACAACAGTCGTTGTACGGCGTATTCTCCTGACGCATTTGCCCGGGCCGTCATCCGCTTTACAATGACGGAGAAAAATGAAATTTTAATCCAATATACGTATAAACGCGGTACCTTCGGCGGCTCCCCTAACAATAAGGGGAGCCGTTTTTTGCTGCCTTTCAAACATATTCCGGGAAATATCCCCCACTTTTAAATTTAATATCTCTATATATTGTATTTATTTGAGAAATATACCAATTATAAACTATATATTGTGTTTTTAAAAAACAATAAATATATAATGACCGCTCCCGCAAGAACGGGCGTTCGTTTACATAATTATTCTTAAAAACGCGAACGCTTGTTCGCCGAAATTGGATTGGTATTGCTTGAATTATTTGGAATTTATCAATCGGTAATTTGATTTACATAATCACAAAAAAATTACGGAAATTTCCGAAAAGGTATTGCATTTTCTCTTGACCTATATTATAATAGCGGTAAAGGTGGGGGAAAGTGGGGCATTTTTCTGTTTTCTCCGCTCTGAAGCATTTGGAGAAAGGGGAGGGACCTGTTGTTCGTCGGCGAATATAAGCACACGATCGATGAAAAAAACCGTATTTTTATTCCTTCCCGTCTCAGGAGCGAATTGGGCGAGCGCTTTATGGTTACAAAGGGCTTCGACCGTTGCCTGTTTGTTTTTCCGATGGCAAAATGGGAGGCGTTTGCTGCCAAGATTGCTGCGCTGCCAATGGTTAAAAATCGCCGTGAGCGGCTGTATTTCTTTTCCAATGCGGCCGAATGCACGCTGGATTCGCAGGGACGCGTGACGGTTTCGCCGCTGCTGAAGGAATTTGCGGGCATCGTGAAGGATGTCACCGTCGTCGGCAACGATGATCGAATTGAGCTTTGGGCGGGCGAGATTTGGAATGAGGAACAGGACAAGCTGGACCCCGCATCGATTGCCGAGTCGCTCATAGAAGCCGGCCTGTAATCGGTATGGAATTCAGACATTATTCGGTGATGCTGGAGGAATGCATCGCCGCGTTGAACATAAAGGAAAACGGAATTTATCTCGACTGTACGCTGGGCGGCTGTGGTCATACCCGGCGCATCCTTGAAGCATTGCCGTCCGTCCGTGTGATCGGACTGGACCGCGATGACGACGCCATTGCCAACGCGCGAAATACGCTCACCGACCCGCGTTTCACTGCCGTCAAAGCCAATTTTGCGTCTGCTTGCGGCGTGCTTGACAGTTTGGGCGTGCAGACGGTCGACGGCGTGCTGATGGATCTCGGCGTGTCTTCTTATCAGTTGGACAACGCCGACCGCGGTTTTTCCTATATGAAGGATGCGCCGCTGGATATGCGAATGGACAGAAGCGGCGGCATCACGGCATATGACGTGGTCAATGGCTATTCCGAGCCGGAGCTGGTGCGCATTCTTACTTTGTATGGGGAAGAGCGTTTTGCCCGACGGATTGCATCCCGCATTTGTGAGGCACGCGCAGCGAAGCCGATTGAAAGTACGCTTGAGCTGGCAAGGCTTGCTTCGGCTGCTATACCGGCCAAAAACCGCAGCGAGGGTCATCCGGCACGCCGCACGTTTCAAGCCGTCCGTATTGAGGTCAACGGTGAACTGGCCGTGCTTGAAGAGAGTATCCGCGCGCTGACCGAGCGGCTTTCTGCCGGCGGCCGTTTTGCGGTCATCAGCTTTCATTCGCTTGAGGACCGCATTGTCAAGTCGACCTTCGCGTCATTGGCCGATCCCTGTGTTTGCCCGCGGGATTTGCCCGTCTGTGCCTGCGGCCGCAAGCCGTCGGTGCGTATACTGACCAAAAAGCCGATCCTGCCGTCCGAACGTGAAAACGCGGAAAATAATCGCTCGCACAGCGCCAAGCTGCGGGTTGCGGAAAAATTGTAAAAGGGGACGTTTTGAAAATGGAAAATCGCAGAGCGCCGGCAGAGCGGCGTGAAAATAAATCCGTAGTGTCGAATAACGTCAAAAAGGCGCCGCGCGAGACGGCTTCCGTCGGAATTCCTCGAAATGCAGCCGCAGAAGCGCGCCGTCTGCCGCAGCAGCCGACCGGCCGCCAGATCGAGAAGCGCAACAAGCGTGCGCGCAAACTCGTCCCTGTCCGCAGCCCGAAAATCGTCACCGTGCGGAAAAAGAAGAAAGCACCGTTTCCGATCGCGGTCGTCTTTTCCGCCGTACTGTTGACGCTGATGTTCTTGTTTATGATGATGAACTACGCCGAGATCGACCGCTATAACAGTGAGATTGCGGAAATGAAGGCCACGGTCACCGATCTGAAGGCCGAAGCGGACAAGCTGCAGGGCAATCTGGACAAAAAAGACGGCGAAATTACCGGCATGCAGTCATACATAGAAAACGAGTTGGGTATGGTCAAAAGCGATGCGCTGCCGAAGGAATACGTCAGCCTTCTGCCCGAGGATGTAACCACCGTCATTGACCGCCGTGACGATGAAGGCGGTTTTGGCGTACTGCTGTCCGGCTTGAGCGAGGTAATCCGTAATTTTCTCAGTGATTGAATAATATTTTCAAATAGAACACAATTTGACTTCGGACCTATGTTATACTTATAAATAAGATTGCAACGCGGACCGCTGCGCGGCGCGCTTGGAAGGAAACCGGCCGCCGCACGCATTATTTTCCGGCGTTGTCCATATATTGAGGGTAAAGAAAACACTTTACCCTTTTGTTGGATTTATGCCTTTCCGGATTTGCTGCGGAAAGGCGGGCAAGGAGCGAACGTGACAAACACCAAAACAACCAACAAACACATTCTGAACCGGAGCCGCGCGGCCGTCATCACCGTACTGCTGCTGCTGGGCTTTCTGGTCTACCGCCTGGCGGATCTGCAGCTTATCCACCCCGACGAGAACCGCAACAACGCCATCCTTCAGTACACAAATGAAGTCACCATCAACGCCAAGCGCGGTACGATCTACGATCGTACGATGCAGAAGCTGGCCGTCAGCACTACGGTGCAGACTGTATTCATCTCGCCCAGCGACATTAAGGACGACGCGCAGGCCGAGCTGATCATCAACGGCCTGAACGAGATCCTCGGCGTGGAAAAAGATTATATCCGCGAGCGCGCCGAAAAGAAAAACAGCCGCTATCAGATTATCAAAAAGAATGTAGAGGGCGAGGAGGAAGCTGCCGTCCGCCGCTTTATCGAGGAAAATGACCTCGCGATGCAGGTCTGCCTGGAGGAAAGCTCCAAGCGCTATTATCCCTTCGGCACGCTTGCCTCGCAGGTCATCGGCTCGGTGGGCGGCGACAACACCGGCCTGAACGGCATCGAGCTGACTTACAATGAGCTGCTTGCCGGCGTCAACGGCCGCGCCATCAAGGGCCAGGACGCACATGGTGACGAGTTGCCGTTCAAGTACGAAAGCTATATCGATTCCATTGACGGCACAAACATTATGCTTACTCTCGATTATACCGTCCAGTCGGTGCTGGAGAAGTATCTCAAACAGGCGTATGAGGACAATTTGCCAAACGGCGGCGTCCGCGGCATCATTATGGACGTCACCAACGGCGAAATCCTTGCGATGGCAAACTATCCCGATTATGACCTGAATAATGCCACGCAGCTTTCCGAGCCTTTCCAGAAGCTGTACGATGCCTATGCCGCTGATACTTCCAAGACCGATGAAGAGAAGGAAGCGTATCGCTGGGACCTGATTTATGAGATGTGGAAAAATAAAACCGTTACCGAGCTGTATTATCCCGGTTCCACGTTCAAAATGGTCACCGCCGCAGCCGCGCTGGACGAGGGCACTTCGACGCTGAACGATACGTTCAACTGTACCTCGGCGGGCGTTGATGTGGCGGGGCAGATTTATCACTGCCATTCCACGCCGCACGGGCATATCGACTTTTCCGAAGCGCTCGTCAAATCCTGCAACCCTGCGCTTATTACGGTCGGACAGTCTCTGGGTGCCGAAGCCTTTCTGCGGTATTTTGATTCGTTCGGCTATACGGAGACCACCGGCAGCGACGTGCTCGGTGAGCGCGACGGCATCTATCACGAATCTTTGACGCTCGTCGACCTTGCTACCGCTTCCTTTGGCCAGAATATGAAGATTTCGATGCTGCAGAATATCCGTGCGCTTTCGGCGATTGCCAACGGCGGTTATCTCGTCACGCCGCATCTGCTCAAGGGCTATACCGACGAATACGGCAATCTCACATATGTGACCGATTACAGCGAGACCCGTCAGGCCATCAGCACCGAAACGGCTGATCAAATTTGTAAGATCCTGACCAATTCGACAAAAAACGTATCGGTCAACGGGTATAATATCATATCCAAGACCGGTACTACGCAGAAGATTGACCAGCCCAAGCGGGAGGACACTGGAAACTACTGGATGATCAGCTCGTGTATCTCCTTCGCGCCGGCAGAGGATCCGAAGATTGCAATCCTTGTCGTCATTGATGAGCCGACCGGCGAGAAATTCTTTGGCTCGCTGTTGGCTGCTCCAGTCATCACAAACGTGCTTACCGAGGTGCTGCCCTATCTCGGCATTGAGCCGACCGATGACTCGGCGATCCAAACGCTCACCGTATCCGACTATCGCGGCTCCAGCGTGGATACTGCCAAGCAGGCGCTCGAGCAGCTCGGACTGAAGGTCATTGTCCGCGGCGACGGTGCCGCCGTTACCGATCAGATGCCGCGCAGCGGCAGTGTGATTACCGAGGGCGGACGCGTGGTTCTGTATACCGATGGTGCGGAAGCCGAAGCCACCGTATCGGTTCCCAATTTCTCGGGCATGACGCCGCAGCAGGTGCTTAGCACCGCATCGACCTATGGGCTGAATGTCGAGCTGAAGGGTATCCATAAGGACGACTATTCCTGTTATGTCAGTACGCAGAGCATTGATCCGGGAACGATGGTCACGACTGGCACGATCGTTACCATTCAGTTTATTTATAACGAATCCATCGAATAAAATTTACAATTAGGAAAGAAACGATTTTCATGTTGATCACACTCAGCGAAGCGGCGCGCCTTTCCGGCGGCGCCCTGCATCCCGACAGCGACGGTGCGCTTGTTCTGCGCTATGTTTGTGCGGACAGCCGCGAGGCGCTGCAGGCCGATGGCCCGTTGTTTGCCGCGATTAAGGGCGAGCGGACGGACGGCGGTCTATATGTCGGCTCGGTTCTTGACGCGGGCGGCGCAGCGATTGTGAGCGACCGCGCGCTGTTCGTGCGCAACACCATATTGGTTGATGATGTGCGCGGCGCGCTGGCGCGGCTGGCCGGCGGCTACCGCCGCGAACGGCTCGGGAATGTAAAGTGCGTCTGTATTACCGGCAGCGTCGGGAAAACGACGACGAAGGATATGGCTGCGCTCGTGCTTTCCGCGCATCGTCCTACGTATGCCACGGCGGGGAATATGAACAGCCGCATCGGGCTCCCGTTGTCCGTACTGCGGGTTCCTGAGGAGGCGCGCGCCTGCGTGCTGGAGATCGGGATGAGCGAACCCGGCGAGATCGCGCCGCTGTCCGAGGCCGCCGCGCCGGACATCGCCGTCGTGACCAATATCGGTTCCTCGCATATTCAGGCCTTTGGCAGCCGCGAGGGCATCTGTCTGGAGAAAATGTCGATCGTCAACGGCCTGCGTCCCGGCGGCACACTTGTTCTCAACGGTGATGAGCCGCTTCTGACGGCTGCGGCTGCACGTGTGCCGCAGCGGTGTGTGTTTGCATCGGTCGAGGAACGTCCCGCGCAGTATCGCGCCGAATCCGTCACGGAATCCGACGGCGTGACGCACTTCAGCGTCGTTTTCGCCGGCGGACGGATTGAAATTGCACTGCCGGCGCTCGGTCTGCATAATGTGCGCAACGCGCTTACCGCTTTTGCCGTCGGCATCGAGGCGGGGGTGCCCGCTTCGGTATGCGCGGAAGCGCTTTCCCGATTTGTGCCGTCTGGAAGCCGGCAGAATATCTATGAAAAAAACGGTCTGCATATCATCGCGGATTGCTATAACGCTTCGCCCGAGTCGATGACGGCGGCGCTTTCGGTGCTGCGCGGCTTTCCGGGCAGGCGAATTGCCGTTCTCGGCGATATGCTCGAATTGGGTGCATATGCCGGCCGACTGCACCGCGATATGGGCGCCGCTGTCTGCGGTGCGGCCGACCTGCTTTTCACAATCGGCAGCGCGGCAGAGCAAATCGCCGAGGGGGCAGCGGCGCGGGGGATGCCGCGCGAACGGATTCGCGTCTTTCCGGCGGACGGCCACGAAGCGGCAGCACAGGCGCTGCGTGAGATCGTGCGGCCGGGAGATTCGCTGCTGTTCAAGGCCAGCAATCGGATGAACTTGAAAAAGGTTATCGAACGGATGGGAATAAGCTAAAAGGGAGAGACGGAAGTGTTGTATTCGGTTCTCGGCGGCGTTGCGGCGTTTTTGGTCTGCGCTTTATTGCTGCGCATCTTTATCCCCGTGCTTCGGAAGGTGAAGCTGGGCCAGAAGATACTTGAGATCGGACCCTCGTGGCATAAGAGCAAGGAAGGGACGCCGATCATGGGCGGCCTGTTTTTCTCGATTGCCATCACGGCGGCTACTGTGGTTTTCAGCCTGCTTTCGGGCGCGCTGCCGCTGCGGACACTGCTGGTGCTCGGTTTTGCGCTTCTTTGCGGGCTGATCGGTTTTGTGGACGATTATGTCAAGCTGTTCAAAAAGACCAACCGCGGGCTGTCGCCGGCACAGAAGCTTATTCTGCAATTTTTAGTCGTCGCCGCTTTTTTTGTCTCCCTTTCGCTGGCGGGCTATGCGTCGACCGAGCTGCAGATTCCCTTTACGGACATTCGTGTCGACTTGGGTGTGTTTTACTATTTGCTCATGAGCATAGTGCTTGTCTATTTCATCAACGGCGCCAATCTCACCGACGGGATCGACGGCTTGGCCGGCAGCGTGGCGCTGGTGATTATGGTGTTCTTTACCATCGTTTCCGACATGCTCGATCCCGCTACAATATATATCTGCACGGCGGCCGTCGGTGCGCTGACCGCATTCCTTATTTTCAACTTCCATCCGGCAAAGATTTTTATGGGAGATACGGGCAGTCTGTATCTCGGCGGCTTGGTCTGCGGCTTGACCGTGCTGTATCGAATGGAGCTTCTGCTTTTTCTCATTGGTTTCGTCTACCTGATTGAGGGACTTTCGGTGATGCTGCAGGTCGCATATTTCAAAAAAACGGGCAAACGCATTTTCAAAATGGCACCGCTGCACCATCATTTTGAAATGAACGGCTGGAGCGAGGTCAAGATTGTTTTCGTCTTTACGTTTGTAACGGCTCTCACCTGCGCAGCGGCGTATTGGGGAGCGGTCGTGCTTTGATCGGTTTGGAACAGGAGGCGCGGTAGATTGAACGGAACACGGAAAGAAACGGATATGCGCGGCAAGGAGCGTGCCGCACTGCGCGCGGGCAAAGCGCCGCGTGAGCGGGGTACCTTTGTGCGCATCATCGGCGAGGTGGACCGTCCGTTCCTTCTCATCGTCATCGCGCTGCTCTGCATCGGCTCGGTGATGGTGTTCTCGGCCAGTTATGCGTACGGCAAATACTATTTCAACGACAGCTATTATTTTGCGCGCAGACAGCTCGGTTGGGCGGTGCTCGGTTTGGCGGGAATGTGTTTCACCGCCGTGGTTGTCGATTACCGCTGGATCAAACGCTTCGCTTGGCTTGGTTACGGCGTCTCTCTGCTGCTCAACGCCGCAGTTGTTGTGATAGGTGTAGCCAACAATGGTGCACAGCGATGGATCAAAATCGGCCCGATTCAGTTCCAGCCTTCCGAACTGCTCAAATTCTTTGTTATTATTGTCTGTGCGTCGTACATATCCAATAACCATTCACGGATGAAAAGCTTCCGTTACGGTGTATTGCCTTTTATTCTTATTCTCGCGCCCGCAGCAGGACTGCTGGTGCTGCAGAGCCATCTGTCGGCGACGATCATCGTCTGCCTGCTCGTCTTTTCGATGATGCTGCTCGGCGGATCCAGCCTTGCATGGCTTGGAGGTGCTGCCGGCGTGGGTGCAGCCGCAGCGTTCGCGGTACTCAAGCTGCCGTTTGTTCAGGAGCTGCCGCTGTTCAAGGAAAAGCTGTCGCACATTTTTCAGCGGCTCGCCATTTGGGAAGACCCGGTCGCAATGATCGCGGATAAGGCTACGCGAGACGCCGCTTGGCAGCCCGCGCAGTCGTTGTTCGCCATTTCCTCGGGCGGCTTCTGGGGACTGGGCATCGGAAAGAGCAACCAGAAGCATGGCTTCCTGCCCGAGCCGCAGAACGATTACGTGTTCGCCATCCTTTGCGAAGAGTTGGGGTTTTTCGGCGCAGTCGGCGTGATCCTGCTTTTTGCGGCGTTCGCTTATCGCGGCTTCCGCATCGCAGCAAATTCGCCTAACCGCTTTTGCTCGCTTGTCGTGATGGGCCTGACGTTGCAGGTTGCCTTACAGGCGATCCTAAACATCGCCGTTGTGACCAATACGTTGCCCTCAACCGGCATTTCACTGCCCTTTTTCAGCTACGGCGGCACGTCGCTGGTCATTTTAATGGTCGAGATGGGCGTAATTCTTTCCATATCGCGGTATTCCTATATCGAAAGGGGATAGATTCTCCTTTTTCGGAAAGGTAAGTGTATAACGTTTGAAAATATTGATGACCTGCGGCGGCACCGGCGGTCATATCAACCCTGCCATTGCCGTTGCCAATCGGATCAAAATGATTTCGCCGGGCGCGGAGATCGCTTTTGTCGGCACCGAAAAGGGGATGGAATCCTCGCTTGTTCCCAAGGCGGGTTATCCGATCCGCTTCGTCAAGGTGCGCGGCTTCAAGCGGAAGCTCACGCTCGCAAACATAGACGCAGCGATTAAAGCTGTGACATCGGTTGTTGCTGCAAAAAGGATCATCCGCGATTTTCAGCCGGATGTGGTCATCGGTACCGGCGGCTATGTGTCGTGGCCGACCGTGAAGGCTGCCGCTAAGCTTGGGGTTCCGACTCTGATTCAGGAGCAGAATGCGTTCCCCGGCGTCACACAGCGCATGCTGGCCAAATATGCCGATAAGATCTGCGTCAGCTTTGAAGAAAGCCGGAAGTTTTTCGATGCCTCCGTACAGGATAAGATTCTCCTGACCGGAAATCCTGTTTCCGCTTCGGGTATTACCCGTGCGCAGGCCCGTGAGAAGCTCGGGCTGGAACCGGGCGCGCTTTACGTCGTTTCCAGCGGCGGCTCGCTCGGCGCGGAGAAGGTCAATGAGTATGTGTTTGAGGTCATCGGAAGCTATACCGGGCCGAAGGGTATACGTCACATTCATTCGGTCGGCCGCGCGGGCTGGGAAAAGTACAGTACAATCGCCAAAGAACGCGGCTTCGACAAGTATACAAACATCAAAATTTCCGAATATATTTATGACATGCAGCTCCACCTCGCTGCCGCTGATATTGTCATCGGCCGTGCCGGTGCGATGACGCTGGCCGAAAACGCGTGTATGGGCAAGGCATCAATTCTCATCCCGTCGCCGAATGTGACGGGCGATCATCAGTTCAAAAACGCAAAAGTGCTTGCCGACGCGGGCGCGGCAATTGTTTATCGGGAGAGCGAGCTGGACGGTGCCGCGCTTACCGCCGCCGTTCGCCGGCTGGCGGAGGACGAAAAAGCGCGGCGTGAGATGGAAGCGCGCGTCCGCGCGTTTGCCAAACCGTTTGCCGACCGCGAGATTGCGCTGGCGGCCATAGAGATTGCCAAGCGGGCGAAGTAAAAAGGCAGGAAAGGATATGCCCATATGGTGCAGGAACGCTTTCGCAAAAAGAATATCGCGATGGACGAGCTGCGGGGGCAACAGCGGAAAAAGCGGTTTCGCCGGAGGCTGTTTTATCTTTCGCTCATCCTTTTGATCTGTGCGGCCTTTTTTGCCGTTTGTGTGCTGGTCTTTTTCAACGTCGGTGAGATTGAACTGATTGGGCTGGAGCGCTGCGATGAGACTGCGGTCCGAGCTGCGCTCGGCGTTTCTCCCGGTGACAATCTGTTTTCTTTTCGCGCCGGCGATGTCGAAAGCGCGCTGAAAAAGGCGTTCCCATATATCGGGTCGGTTGAGGTGACACGCGGCTTTCCAACTACGTTGACTGTGACGGTGCAGGAAGAAATACCCGTCACATATGTGGAGCAGTACGGCGAATACTTTATTCTGTCACGTGAGCTGAAGGTGCTGGAACGCAGAGCGGACAAGCCGGAGGGACTTCTGCTTTTGTCTACTACGCCGACGGATGTCTGCATTGTGGGACAAACGGCTGTGTTTGCGGACAAGCGTGTGTCGACGACGGTTACGGAGCTTCTGGATGCGCTTGACGGCAGCGGACTTCTTGAAAGTGTCGTTTCAATCGATATGACCAATCGTTTTGAAATCTATTTCTGGTATCAGGACCGTTTCCATGTCTATTTGGGCGCCGTTGACGACGCGGAAATCAAGACGGCATTCCTTGTTAAGATCATCGAAAAGCTCGGCGACGAACGCGGTAACATCGACGTTTCGGATACGCGGGAGGCATCATTCTCCAAATTCGAGTAAAAAAAGTAACTTTTTTACGAAATCTTCAAAAAAGACTTGAAAAATGAAATGGAAGATAGTATTATATACTATAAGGTACTGTGGCTTGTGCCGATTACAATTTGTATAAAATTTTGGGAGGACATACAATGCCTAATGAATTCGAAACGAGTACAAACGATGTCAAGATCAAGGTAATCGGCGTCGGCGGCGGCGGCGGAAATGCCGTCAACCGTATGATCGCCGCAGGCGGCAAGGACGTTGAATTTATCAACATCAATACGGATACGCAGATACTTATCAAATCGCTCGCCCCGACCAAGATTTCCATTGGCGACCGTATCACCAAGGGGCATGGCGCCGGCAGCAATCCCGAATTGGGCGAAAAGGCGGCTGATGAATCGATTGAGGAAATCACCAATGCCATCAAGGGCGCGGATATGGTTTTCATTACCGCAGGCATGGGCGGCGGCACCGGTACGGGCGCTGCGCCGATTGTGGCGAAGGTTGCCAAGCAGATGGAAATCCTCACCGTCGCCATCGTGACCAAGCCCTTCAATTTTGAGGGGCGTAAAAGAATGGCACAGGCCGAGGCGGGGATCAATAAGCTCCGTGAATTTGTCGATTCGCTGATCGTCATTCCGAATGAACGCCTTAAGCTGCTGACAGATAAAAAGATCACCTTTCTGAATGCCTTTCAGGAGGCGGACGACGTGCTTCGCAAGGGTGTGCAGAGCATAACGGAGCTGATTACCGTGGAGGGAATCATCAATCTGGATTTTGCGGATGTATCCGCCGTTATGTCCAACGCCGGTCTTGCGCACATGGGCGTCGGTTCCGCCAAGGGTAAGGATAAGGCCGAACAGGCCGCCAAAATGGCGATGTCCAGCCCGCTGCTGGAGACCAATATCAGCGGCGCGCGCGGGATCGTCGTCAATATTACAGCCAGCCCCGATATCGGACTCGAGGAGATCGATTCCGCTGTGGCAATGATTACAGACGAAGCACAGCCGGATGCGACAATCATCTTCGGCGCGGCGTTTGATTCTTCGCTGGAGGATGAAATGCGGATTACCCTGATTGCGACAGGCTTCGATTTGGATAAGCGTACCGGTGAGCGCAGGTCACAGACTGCCTCTGCTGTGCCGTCCGCTGCGCCTGCCGCTTCGAATGACGCGGACAATGAAAGTGATCTTAACGATATCATTTCCATCCTTAATCAGAATCGGAAGACTTATTAAGGAGTCAATAAACTTCGTTTGACTTTTTTGCGTATGCAACAGGAGAACAGGAGCTTGGTGAAATGTATAAGGCTGTTGTGATTGAGTATTCGCCGAAAGCGGCGGATATGGCAGAGAAAATTGAAGAAAAAGCAAACGAAATGCTGAAAGACGGTTATGAGCTTGTCACCTTTTCCGTGACGGCAGCGGCGAAAGCAATCTTGGTATTCAAGAAATAAACCGCATTGTTTTCAGCGATTAAGAGCCGCCCCGTTATACACGGAGCGGCTTTTTGTCTGGAAAAAGTCTGGGAGGGACAGATATGACAGAATGGAGTCCGACACAATATTTGCAGTTTGAAAAGCAGCGTACACAGCCGGCAATCGATCTTGCGGCGCGCGTGGCAGACCGTTCGGTGCGCACCGCCGTAGATGTCGGCTGCGGGCCGGGGAACAGCACCGCCGTTCTTCGCCGTGTTTTCCCTAAGGCCTCGCTGCTCGGCGTGGACTTATCTCCGGAAATGGTGGAAAAAGCGGCAAATCGATACCCGGATATTCCGTTTCGAGTTTGCGACGCAGCAGCGTTGTCCGGACAATACGATCTGGTGTTTTCCAACGCCTGCCTGCAGTGGATTCCGCACCATGACAGCCTGATCCCAAAACTGATGGAGCGGTTGACGGACGGCGGCGTTCTGGCCGTGCAGATGCCGATGAATGAAGCGGAGCCGCTTTACCGCATCATCCGAGAAGTGACCGCAGAGGCAAAGTGGGGATTTCAAAATGTGTGCCTTGAGACGAATGAGACCTGTAAGCCGGAAGTCTATTGTGACATCCTTTCCGACTGTGCGTCTTCGTTTGATATGTGGGAAATCAAGTATTATCACAGCCTGTCGGATCATCGTGCGCTGATCGAATGGGTTCGGGGTACGCGTCTGCGTCCGTATCTTGCCTTTCTGGATGAGAACGGTCGTGCGGCGCTGGAGGCAGAGCTTCTATCGCGTGCAGCTAAAGCCTATCCGTTGACGCGCAGCGGGGAAGTATTGCTGGGCTTTCGCCGCTTTTTCTTTATGGCGGTTCGATGAAAATCCGGTAAAAGGCAAGGGACTTATGTTCGCGCTTTACATTCACTCTGACGCATGGCTTCGCTCGAAAGGCGAGCGCTATATGAGAAGGATGTGATGGTTATGCTGTTTCATACGTTTCGGGCTCAGGAAGAGAGAAGACGATTCGGCGGTACTGATTTCATGGAAATGCAATACTGTAAACTGCCGTTGGATTTGTTGCAAAAAAAGCGCGTATCCGTTCAAAAAATTGAACATTGGAAGAATGATTCCTTGTATATTTCCGGCGATGATGTGGATGCATTTTTTGTATATTACGGGCAGATTATAACAAATGGGCTTCTTGGAAACGGCAAAATCGGTCCGATAGACCCATTCGGCATAAATTTTTATGCACGAGAGCAGGTCGACCCTATGATGAAGCGCATAAAAGACGAGCGCACGCCGGATTATAACATTCTTTTGGGCTGGTTCGAAGCCGGAGAAGCATACGGCGGTTTTTATCTTTTGGGCATATAATGACCTTTTCGTATGTAAAATAAAATGGAAAATGATTTTTCGGGAAAACATACTTCCATTTTTGCCACTGCGCTGCAAGCCGCGGTTTGCTGATGCGAAAAATCCACAACAAATATGGGAGCGACAAAAGGCCATTCGTATTATTTTCCGGTTCGGAAAGGCGTTCAGCTACTTGCGCATTTATCGGTCGGATGAGACGATCGCTCTGATACATTGTTTCTGCCGCAGTTAAAAGAGACCAAAAACCTCCGCATGATTTTGTTCATGCGGAGGTTCTGTTGTTTGCGGATAACCGGCTGCCCCGGCTTCCTTTATGATTTTACTTGTTGCGCAGCTCGCGGTCGAGCCAGATCGTACCGATTTCAAACGCATCGTAAAAGTTCTTTTTTTCACATTGCTTGATGACTTTTTCGTTGAAACCGAGGTCATCGTCCGTGCGCTGAATCTGTACGAGCACCTTGGAGGCGACATTCAGATCGCCCTCCTTCCTCGTTTCGAGGATGTTCATAAACAGGATGGCTTTATCCTCCGGGTCGCCGTAAAACAGGTATTGACCCTGACGGACGAGCGGCTTTCCTTTATACAGAAGCGGTTTGATATCGCTCAATATTACCCTTCCTTTCAGAGCTTGATATAATTTTTAACCAATGAGCGCAGCAATTCGTCGCGGTCGATCCTGCGGATGAGCGCCCGCGCATTGTTATAGTTGGTGATGTAGGTTGGGTCTTCCGACAGGATGTAGCCGACGATCTGATTGATCGGGTTGTAGCCCTTCTCTTTGAGCGAGTCATACACACTTTGGAGAATGTTGTGCATCTCCTTCTCCGACTCGTCCTTGAGGCTGAACATGATCGTTTTGGAAGCGTTGTCTTTCATTTTCATCTCTCCCATCTGCCATATGATACCACAAAACCAACAAAATAGCAATAGCTGCACTGAAACTTTTTTGCTCGATGCTCAGGCACGCAGCGTAATACCCTTCTCGCTTTCCAGGCGGCGGAGAATCTTAGTCACCGCGGCGTCGACCTCGCTGTCGTTCATCGTTTTATCGGGCAGGCGGAAGCTGAGCCGGAAGGCCACGCTTTTCTTACCGTCAGCCACGCCCTTTCCGGTGTAGACGTCGAACACCGTCACGCCGCAGAGCGATTTGCCCGCATAGCTGCGAATAGCGTCCTCCACCACTCCTGCCTCCGTTGCAACGTCCATTACCAGTGCAAGGTCACGCTCGACAGCAGGGTAGACGGGCAGCGGTCTGTATTCCCATTCGGTCTGCGCAGCGGCAAACAGCGCTTTGGTCGAAAGGACGGCGGCGTATACGTCACCCGGTAATTCAAAATTGTCGCACACGGCGGGATGGAGCTGCCCGAAACGGCCGAGCAGCGCTTTGCCGGCATAAACGGCAGCGCATCTGCCGGGATGGAAGTAGGGTACCGACGCCTCCGCTTCGAAACGCAACGCGTCTATGTGCAGCGTATCTGCAAGCGCAGCGATATATCCCTTTAAGTCGTAAAAATCGCCGCTGCCGTAAAAGCCGCAGACAAGCTGCTTTTCCTCGTTAGAGAAAAGGTCGGAAGGCGTCGACGCATCGGGCTTGGCGTAAATCGTCGCGTTTTCAAACAATGCGCAGGAGGGGATGCGGTGACTGCGGTTATAAGCCAGCGCACCCAGCAGCGAGCCGACAGCCGTCGTGCGCATGACTGATGTATCATCCCCCAGCGGGTTCAGCAGACGGATGCCGTCGCGCAGCGGGTCGTCGGACGCAAGCGCGAGCTTATCATAGAGCTTCGGGGAAATGAAGGAGTAGGTATAAGTCTCATAAAAGCCAAGCCCGGTCATCACAGCGTTCAGACGCGTGCAGAATTTTTGGTAGGCGCTTTCGCCGCCCTCCGTCACGCAGCCGGCGAATCGGGTGGCGGGGATTTTATCAAACCCGTACAGCCGAACAACCTCCTCGGCGATGTCGGCGGTGTTGACGATGTCGCAGCGGTAGGGCGGTACAATCATACGGCCGTCGCCGTCAAAGCGGAAAAAGAGCTTTTCAAGTAGTGCACGCATTTCTGTCTCGCTCAAAGCAATGCCGAGCAGTGCATTGATTTTTTGATAATCAAAGTCGACCGTGCGCTCGCCGATGTCGGTATTGCAGACGTCGATCGTGCCGTCGATTACCGTACCGGCGCCGAGAAGCTCGACCAACTCGCAGGCGCGGTCGAGTGCTGGCATCGTCGTACAGGGCGGTATACCCTTTTCGTATCGGCGTGAGGCGTCTGTGCGCAGACCGACCGCACGCGAGGTGCGGCGGATCGACGAACGGCTGAAATTGGCGCTTTCAAAAATAACGGTTACGGTCTTGTCGGTGATCTCCGAGTTTTCACCGCCCATGATGCCCGCCAGTGCGACCGGCTTTTCGCCGTCTGCAATGCAGAGCATATCGGTTGTCAACTCGCGGACGTTTCCGTCAAGTGTGGTAATCTTTTCGCCGGCAGCCGCCTTACGGATGACAATGGAGCCGGAGGAAATGTATGAAGCGTCGAACGCGTGCATTGGCTGGCCGTATTCCAGCATCACATAGTTCGTAATATCAACGATGTTGTTGATCGGGCGGATGCCACAGGCGCGCAGCCGTGCACGCATCCACAGCGGAGACGGCGCGATCCGCACGTTTTTCACCGCGCGCGCGGTGTAGCGCGGGCAGAGCTCCGGCTCCCTGACGGTCACGGAGAGACGGCGCTCAATGCTATCACCGTCGCCGGCGGTATGTACCTTCGGTTCGTCATACACCAGCGGCAGCCCGGTGGACGCCGCCGTTTCGCGCGCGATCCCGAGCAGAGCCAGACAGTCGGGTCGGTTGAAGGTCAGCTCGAAATCTACGACCGTGTCGCGGAGGCTGAGCACGTCGCGGATGTCGTCACCGGGCTTGCAGGGCTCCCGCATGATGAAAATGCCGTCTTCGATTGCATAAGGGAAATCGTGTACCGTAAGTCCAAGCTCGGACAGCGAGCAGAGCATCCCCTCCGAGATCACGCCGCGCAGCTTGCCGGACTTGATGACCTTGCCGCCGGGCAGCTTGGCACCGTTGAGGCAGACGGGGACGAAGTCGCCCGCGTGCACGTTCTGCGCGCCGGTGACGATTTGCAGCGGCTTTTCGCCGCCGACGTCCACCATACAGATCACGAGGTGGTCGGAATCGGGGTGGGGGGTAACGCTGTCTATTTTTCCGGCGACGACGTTTTCGATGTCTTCGCCGAGCTTTTCTATCGTTTCGACCTTGGTGCCGGTGCTCGTCATCAGCTCGGCGTAATCGCGGTCGGGCATATCAAATTTTACATAGTCTTTCAGCCAGTTGAGTGAAACTTTCATAATCCTGTAAGCGCTGCCTTTCTTCCATAAATATCAAAACTGCGAAAGAAAACGGACGTCGTTTTCAAAAAACAGCCGCATATCGTTGATGTTGTAGCGCCGCATCGCCACGCGCTCGATGCCCATTCCGAACGCAAAGCCGGAATAGACCTCCGGGTCGATGCCGCAGCTTGCCAGCACGTTGGGATGAACCATGCCCGCGCCGAGGATCTCGATCCAACCTTCGCCCTTGCACAGCCGGCAGCCCTTGCCGCCGCAGACGAAGCAGGAGACATCTACCTCCGCGCTCGGCTCGGTGAACGGGAAGTTGTGCGGGCGGAAGCGTGTGCGCGTCTCTTCGCCGAACAGGCTGCGCGCAAACAGGTCGAGCGTGCCCTTCAGGTCGGCCATTGTAATGCCCTTGTCGACGACCAGTCCCTCGACCTGATGGAACATCGGCGAGTGCGTCGCGTCTACGTCGTCCGAACGGTAAACGCGGCCGGGCGAAATGACGCGGATGGGCGGCGTTTTGCCCGTCATCGCGCGGATCTGCACAGGCGAGGTCTGCGTGCGCAGCAGCGTGGTTTCGTCTATGTAAAACGTGTCCTGAAAGTCGCGCGACGGATGGTCGGCGGGTGCGTTAAGCGCATCAAAGTTGTTGTAAGCGCTCTCGATTTCCGGCCCCTCCACGACCGTAAAGCCCATCCCGATAAAAATCTCGCGGATGCGGTTCTCCACTGTGTGCAGCGGATGCAGACGGCCGCAGGCTTTTTCGCGTCCGGGCAGGGTCACGTCGAGCTTTTCCGACGCCAGCCGTGCTTCGAGCGCCGCGCGCTTGAGCGTAGCCGCTTTGTCGGCAATGGCTGCTTCCAGCTCGCCGCGAACGGCGTTTGCCAGCTCTCCGACCTCACGGCGGGCTTCCGGTTCCAGCGCGCCCATGCCGCGCAGGATGGCGGTAAGCTGTCCCTTTTTGCCCGAATATTTTACACGTGCGGCTTCCAGCTCTGCCTCCGACGAAGCGCCGGCGATCTCCGAAAGCGCCTCAGCCGATATTCTCTTGAGTTCTTCTTTCATAGCCTGATTACAGCATTCCTTTCCGAAACATCTTTTGTTGGTATATGCGGCTTATTCCAGATAGTCCTTCAGGCGTTTGGAACGGCTGGGATGCCGCAGCTTGCGCAGCGCCTTCGCTTCGATCTGACGGATGCGTTCGCGTGTGATCTCGAACACTTTGCCGACCTCCTCCAGCGTGCGCGGGCGGCCGTCTTCCAGCCCGAAGCGCAGCTTCAGGACGCTCTCTTCACGCGGGGTGAGTGTGTGCAGGACCTCCAAAAGCTGCTCGCGCAGCATCATATAGGAAGCCGCATCCTGCGGGGCGGGGGTGTTGTCGTCGGCAATGAAGTCGCCGAGGTGGCTGTCCTCCTCCTCGCCGATCGGCATTTCGAGCGAGACCGGCTCCTGTGCGATTTTAAGAATTTCGCGTACTTTTTCCACCGGCATTCCCATCTCCTGGCTGATTTCCTCGCCGGTCGGTTCACGGCCCAGCTCCTGCAATAGCTGGCGGGACACGCGCAGCACCTTGTTGATTGTTTCCACCATATGCACGGGGATGCGGATGGTGCGCGCCTGGTCGGCGATGGCTCGGGTAATGGCCTGACGGATCCACCATGTCGCATAGGTGGAAAATTTATAGCCCTTGCCGTAGTCGAATTTCTCCACTGCCTTCATCAGGCCGAGATTGCCCTCCTGGATCAGATCGAGGAAGAACATCCCGCGGTTAACGTACCGTTTTGCGATGCTGACGACCAGACGAAGATTGGCTTCGACCAGCTGCTTTTTCGCCTCCTCGTCGCCGAGAGACATCTTATAGGCCAATTCCAGTTCCTTGTCGGCGGAAAGCAGGGGTACCTTGCCGATGTCCTTGAGATACATACGCACTGGGTCGTCAATTGTCACACCCTCCTGCAGCAGCATCTCCTCTACTTCCTCGGGAGATTCATCGATGTCATCAGGCAGCAGGTCCTCGTCCGGGATATCGAAGGTGGCCGTCTCCAGATCGTTGGTGACCTCGATGTTGTTTTCCTCCAGCGTCTCATAGATTTTTTCGATCTGCTGGATCGAACAGTCAGCCGAGTCGATGACCTCCATGATCTCCGAAGCGGCGATGCCGTTCTTTGCTTTCCCACGCTCGATAAGGCTGTCGAGAATTTTTTTAAAGTCCTGTTCCACTGTGTTTTACCGTTCCTTTCCTGTTTGCAAAGGGGATATATGTTTTTATGCTTCGCCGCCGTCTCCGGGGCGCGTTTTTTTCTGCCGTTTGAGCCGGATGTATTCCTCGAGTGCGTCTTGCGGGTTTTCTTCCATTCTTTCGTTGAACGCAATTCTTTGGCGCTCGGTTTTCAGCGCGCCGACCAGTGAACCCACATCGTCCGGCATCACGGAAAGCAGTCGGTCATGCTTTGCCATCAGCCGCGCCAGCGCCGAAATCTCTTCGGGGGTTAAGGCGCCGTCCTTGGACAGGACGACTTCCGTGCCGTCGGAAAATTCCTCCGCAAAGGTGGTGAACACCTTCCGGCCGAATGCGGTGAGAAAGTCGTCCTCCGACAGCGACTTGCAGGCTTCGGCCGCAAGTGCGGGGTTGGATAGCATACAGGCCAGAAGCCGTTCTTCAAGCAGGGCGCCGGTAGCATAGGTGAGCCGGTCACGATTGATTCGGTCGCCGTAGCCGAGGGTCGCGTTCACCGTCTGGCGCCGGCGCTCGGCCTTTTGCTTTTCCTCCGCCTTTTTCGCCTTTTTCGCTGCGTCCTCCGAGAGCGCGGCTGCGGATATGCCGGTTTTTTCCGCCATCCGCGCAATGTAAACTTCGCGCTCACTTTTGGAATAAATGTCCGCAGCCAGCGTGGTCAGCTCGTCGATCGCGCGCAGCTTTTCGTCGGGGATGGAGAGCGAATAGCGGTTCAGGATCTCGTCGATACGGAAATCCACCTGTCCGGCGGACGCATCCAGCCGGCGGCGGAAGGCGTCGGCGCCGAACTTCTTGATATACTCGTCGGGATCTTTCACCTCGGTCCCGAGGTCGATAACCTTGGCCGACACGCCGACCTGCGTAAACAGATTGATGGCTTTCATCGTCGCGTTCCGTCCTGCTTTGTCAATGTCGTAGGCAAGATAAACCGTTTTGACAAACCGTGACATCGTACGCACCTGATCGGCGGTGATTGCCGTACCCTGCGTGGCGACGGCGTTGTCGAAGCCCGCCTGCTGGAGCGCAATGGCGTCAATCGGGCCTTCGCAGACGATCAGACTGCCCGCCTCCGAACGTTTGGCGAAATTCATCCCGAAGATGACTTTGCTTTTTTTGAATGCGGGCGTATCGGAGGTATTGACGTATTTCCGCTCGTCCTTTTCGTTCAGCCGCCTGCCTGCAAAAGCAACAACCTCGCCGTTGAGATCGAAAATCGGAAAAATCACACGATTGCGGAACACATCGTAGGGGTGCCCCTTTTGGGAAATCCCGCACAAAAACGCGGCCTTCAGTTCTTCGTCCGTGTAGCCCTTGGCCGTCAGCCGGCTGTGCAAAAAATCCCAACTGTCGGGAGCGTATCCGATGCCAAAGCGCCGAATCGTCTGTTCGGTGAGCCGCCGCTGCTCCGTCAGATACGCACGCGCCTGTGCGCCGAACGGGCTTTGAAGCGCGGCGTAAAACAGGCGGGCCGCCTCACGGTTACAGTCAAGCACGCGTTCGCGCTTGACCGTTGGCCTGCCGCTGTCGTCATGCCGTTCCTCCAACGGAACGCCGGTGCTGCGCGCGAGGAATTCCACGGCGCCGGGGTAGTCCAGCCCCTCCGCGCGCATAATGAAGCTGAACACGTCGCCGCCCGCTCCGCAGCCAAAGCAGTAAAAGCTGTTTGTCTGCGGAAAAACGGTGAACGACGGCGTTTTTTCGTTGTGG
>ERZ857984.684-NODE-684-length-36628-cov-4.489897_pt1 | contig 36628 bp, 30 predicted proteins | sample MGYA00519914_ERZ857984 | MGnify/ENA primary metagenome ERZ857984 (study PRJEB31778, sample SAMEA3449417) | human gut metagenome | biome: human gut; feature: human-associated habitat; material: faeces | place: United Kingdom | collected 2010/2012 ... | reverse complement strand
AACACGCTCTTGAATTTTTTGCGTTTCGGTGTAACATATCATTGACAAACCAACACACATCGCATCTTTTCCAACAAATTCTGCATCTTATGCAGAGCGTATTTATCCTTTCCCCGTTCTGCCTCTGCGGATATGCAGCAGCACGCAGGCTGCCAGAAGCAGTGCTGTACAGCCGCAGAGAATCAAGTACATCATCGGCTGCGTGACCTCGGTTCCGAGCAGCGTCAGCCGGCCGTCGAACGCTTCGCGAAGCAGTCCGACCGATTCGGCGGGCAAATAATCGGATTCCAGCGTTTCAAAAACGCCGCGCATCAGCCGGTTATGAATCAACGCCGTGCCGTAGGTGCCCGGCAAAAAGGAGATAACGGTACGAAGGCCTGTTCCGAACTGGGAGAGCGGCATATATGCACCGCAGATGAAACCGTAAGCCGAACTGACGATCGAGCTAACGGCTGAGATCTGTCCCTGCGTGGACAAGAAGCCGTTGATGACCGATGACAGCGCTGTGCCGAACATCACGAGCAGGAACACGTCCAGTACCGTCAGCAGAACGTCCGACAGACTCAAATACCACCCTGCATTCCATAAATACAGGAAGCCCACGCATAAAGCGACACCACAGATCAGCAGCGTAGTCAACGCGGCTGAAAGATAATAGCCGACTGCCAGCGTCGAGCGTTTGACCGGCGTGACCGCAAGATCGGCCTCCGCACCGCTGACCTTGTCCTGCACCATCTGCATATTCGAGCAGAACGCCACCGTTACGCAGCAGACGGCCAGAAGAGAAGACAGCAGCCAGCCGCCGACAAAGCCGTCAATCAGTGTATCCGGAACCCGAACGCCGGGTGGTACGAAGGAGAGAAACGTGTCGCGGTAAACGTTTCCGAGAAAGGTGAAAAAAAGAACAAGCAGGATCAGCGGCGTGATCAGAGAGGTAAAAAACATACCCTTGTCTCGAAAAAAGAGCTTTACGTTGCGCCTGGTGAAGGCATACAATGTTTTCACAGCGATTCCTCCCCGGCTTTCTTGCCCGTGGCGGCGAGGAATACGTCGTCCATCCGACCCTTGGTGATTTCGTCGTCAACAAAGACCTCCGGATGCGCCAAAATCAACGCTGTGGCCGCTGCAGTGCTTGGAACTTCGATGCGATATGCGCCGCGCAGCACTTCATACGGCGTGTTGAGGCGGCGTATCTGCTCTTCGTCCGCTCCGTAAAGCGTAATAAAATCGCCGGTATAGGCATTTTTAAGCTCGAGAGGTGTACCTGACGCTACCCGACGTCCTGCATCGATAATAAGGACAGCATCGGCGTCAGCGGCCTCCTCCATATAATGCGTGGTAAGCAGAACGGTCATCCCCTGCTCTTTCCGCAGACGGGTGATCACCTGCCATACGACGGCGCGCGTCTGTGGGTCAAGTCCGGTGGTCGGCTCGTCAAGGAACAGAATCGACGGTTCGTGCAGCAGCGCGCGGGCGATGTCGGCTCTTCGACGCTGTCCTCCGGACAGCTTGCCGACGGGACGGCGCAGCAACGGTTTCAACTCCAGAAGTCCGTCGAGTGCATCCAGCCGCTTGCGGAACGCGGTTCCCGTGATGCCGTAGAGCGCGGCGCGGCTGCACAGATTATCGAACACTGTGAGCGCTTTGTCCAGCACGGAGTTCTGAAACACGACGCCCAGCTTGGATTTCACCGCCGCCTTGTCCTGTTCCATGCTTTTCCCGTCGATGCGCACTTCCCCTGCGTCCTGCCGAAGACGGCCGCATAAAATCGAAATTGTTGTGCTTTTTCCTGCGCCGTTTATCCCCAGAAAAGCAAACAACTCACCTTCGCGGACGGTGAAGCTCAAATCGCGCACCGCTTCAATTGACCCGAAGCGCTTGCTGAGGTGTGCAATTTCAATCATCGGCCGCATCGGCGTTCCCCTCTTCCGAATTTCATATCGCCCAACGGCAAATCGGGACTCCCGGTCAACCCGGTTCAGATTGCTCATCAGGATAGATTTCATCGATTATACATTTTAATGAATATCTGCAGATATTTATTATACATATTAAATAGAGACGATCAAGCGCTATATATGTATAATTTTTGAAATGTTGATGTCTGAAGCGGGTATACATTTTTGAGTATTATATATTCATATTTTTTTCTTTTCAAAAAACGGCGGCAGAATACAGTTGTTTCATAACCGCCGTTTGCATTTATTCTCAAACCGCAAAGAAACAGTCTTGGAATTGCTATTCATTGCTTACAAACGCAATGTCAACATCACCGTTATTGCATGAAACATGCAGCGTTTTTCCGCCTCCGTCTTTTGTGTCGGGCAGATTGCTTTCCCCTTTTTTGATATCGGACTGTATCGAAAAATCATCATAGCTTCCTACAACCGTGCCGGAAACATTTCCGTTTTTAACGTTCAGGGTAAGCGTGTTGCCTACATCTAAGCTTTCAAAGGCGATATTTCCTCCGTTTGAAGAAATATCCATACTTCCGGTTACTGCCGCTGCGGAAAGTGTTATATCCTCGTTGGTTGTGGATAGTATAAGGTTTTCCAAAAATGCATTTGGTATCTGCAACGTTATTTTCCGGTCCTCGGCGGAGGGTTTTCCCCCAATATAATCGGTCCACGTTTTATTGCCTGCGCTCGTTATGGTCAACACATTTTCGTCAGAAACGGTAATATCATAATACTCTTTGTTGTTTTCGGAATATTGAATATGAACTTGTTCGTCCTCCGACAATAATACTTCTATTTCTCTATCCCGTACCTCGAGACGGATTGCTTTGACAGGCGTATCCGGTGTATAGCTTTTTTCCTCAAACGGTTCGCCGTCATTCGAGCAGCCCGACAAAAGGGAACTGCCCAATATAAGACACAATACAAATGAAATAATTTTCTTCATAGTGATTCCTCCATAAATTATATAAAGTTGATTTACCATTCCAGCATATAACAGTTTTGGTTATGATCAATCTTTCCCGTGAGCTGAAATCCGAAAGAAAGACATAGCTTTTTGGCAATCTTGTTTGCATCATCTGACAGTAGGATTACTTTCTTAACGCCTTGAATTTTCAAACCTCTCAAGATGTACGCAAGGGCTTTTTTCCCAAACCCTTTATGCTGAAACCGATAATCGAGCATAAAACGGCAAATGGTTGCTGTATCGGCTTGGTTTTCTGCGCGCCGGTACATAAAAAAGCCAATGATTATATTATTGTTGTAAATTGCATTGGGATACATTTCCGAATCATATTTTGCTTCCGCTATGGAAAGTGCGTTGCAGTATGCATACGTCGTCGCTCCATTGCCATCTGGGTTTGCCGTTAATCTGCACACCTCCGATATATTTTGTGCATCGACTGCTTTTATCCGAATCATAACGCATCCCTCATATCTACAAGGCTTTTCTTTTTAAGACCGCAAGGCTTCCGAAAGATAATGCGGCAGTTAGCAGCAGACAGATTCCAATGTGCAGAATTGCATTACCGTTCAACATAATAAGTCGGAAAAATCCGGCCAGGACATTTCGTAATGATGCGAACGGTGTGAAAATACAAATCATGGAAACCAATACTGCGTCTGCCAGCCACCCATACCAATACGGCTGCATAGTTAACAGCACATGAAGGAAAACCATAACAAGCAGCAAAAAGAACATCTGTTGCAATCCGGCAACAAGAATCCCGTTTTTCGTCCATTGACATACATCCATCAAATTGATAACGGTTTGTGCGGGATATACGGGATCAATCAACAGATGGATGATCGTGTTGACAACGGAAATGCAAAACGCCAAAAAAACATAGCTGATTAAGCAACCTGAAAAGTAATCTTTTTTGCTCGTTCCCAAATGCATGAGTCTGGTGAAATCATAAAACACAAAAAAGAAAGGGGTGAAAACAGCAAGCAGCCAGGAATAATTTCCGTTACTCAAAACAACGTCACCGGAAGATGTAGCACAAAGCACTACAAGAGCTGTAATGATGAAACTGATCTTATTGCTCGCAAGCAAGCGTTTTACAACAGCATAATTCGCTGTCATTTTGCCGCACCTCCTTTGTGTCCGACCATTTGGATAAAGAAATCCTGCAAAGACAGCGGGCAAATTTCCAATGAATCTGTCTGCTCCGGTGGATTGTCAAAGATATAACTTGTTGCAAGACCACCGACGTTATCCCGTCCAATGATGTTCAAGCCTTGTGTTGCGGCCTCCACATCTTTTTGAAGTCCGCTGATACGAAAAGCCTTTGTTTCAACGGATTGCAAAGTATCGAAAAAACGGATACTTCCCTTGTCAATAATGATTAGCTTTTGAATCGTCTTTGCGATTTCTTCAATGATGTGTGTTGACACGATGATAATGCGGGGGTGTTTTTGAAAGCTCTCCGTCAGCATATCGTAAAATTCCACACGCATAATCGCGTCGAAGCCGAGAACGGGCTCGTCTAAAAGCACGACGCTTTTGTTGCTTGCCAAACAGATAATCGTGGAAACCATGGTTTTCATGCCAAGAGAAAGGTGATGAAACGTCTTCTTTCCGTCCAACTCAAAACGCTCCATCATTTCCAGTGCGAAATCGCAATCATAGTTGGGGTTTACTTCGGAAGCAATCCGCAGCAGCTTGCGTACCGGAAGATTAAAATGCTTTGCAAAGTTTTCGATATAGCTGACGCCGGTATCTAAGACAGAAGTCGTGATTGCCTGACCGTCAACTTGAATGATTCCGTCCGTAATGTTCTGATATCCTGCAATCGATTTGAGAAGCGTTGTTTTTCCTGCGCCATTTCTGCCGAGCAGGCAATAAATGCCCGGTTCATCAACCGACAAAGTAATGTTTTTCAGCACTGTCGCTTTGCCGTACTGCTTTGTAACCTGTTTCAGTTCTATCATGCATCAATTCCTCCTAAAGAAGTATTGCGATACCTATTGCTTTTTGCAATTCCCTATGCTAAAATGAATTATAAACCTTTGTGCAGCACAAATGTCAATAGGAGAAAACAAAAAATAATGAAGAAATATTTTTCAGTTGGAGAAGCCGCAAAGGCAGTCCATACGACGAGCGAAACGCTGCGGCATTATGACCGTATCGGATTGGTGAAACCAAGCAAAAAAGACGAATGGACAAATTATCGCTATTATACCGAACAGGATATTGTACGGTTGAATACAGTACGGGCTTTGCAGCTTATGGACTTGCCGTTGCAGGAAATAAAAAAGGTTTTAGAGTATGACGACCTTGAAAAAATTGTGGACTTTTTAACGCAGGCGGAAATAAAAGCCGATGAAAAAATAAAAGCACTCCAGTACAGCCAATCCAAAATCCGCTCAGCAAGAGCAGACTATGAAAGAAAATTACAGATGCGGCAAACCTTTAACGGTCCCTTTGTCAAGGATATCCCGGAACGTGTGATTTTGCTTTCGGATACCTTGGCAGCGCCTACGCTTGATAATCTTTGGAATTATCTCAACCATTTTTATGAAAAAGTTACGCCTGTCCTAAAGGAGCGGTTTGCATTTGAGGATTTGGCGGGTATCTACACCGAAAACGGATTATCCAGGCTTTTTGCCGTCTGCATTCGTTACGCAGATATAGACGGATTAAAGATATTGCCAAAAGGGAAATATCTATGCGCAGATTGTACCGAAGAAAACCGGGAACAAGTAGTCAGCGAGGTGCTTTGTACGGCGCGAACAAAATACGGTGTTGAACCGGCATTTACGGTGCAGCTCATCATCGTATCAGGCATTCTGCACTGGAACTATGAAGTGCAGGTTTATGTTGGTCCATAAAACAATGAAAGCGAAGACCTGCTTTACCGCTCATTAAAATGGAAAAACGGCATAGTCAAGGCTATGCCGTTTGTGAAAATTTTCTCTATACTGTTTTATGAGTGCCGGTTCTTCAATCGCTCGTTTTCGGAAATGCAATTATACATCAAATTGTTTGTTGCACAGCAGAATTACGGCGGACAATGGCATCTTTGCGTCGGCAAACAGGTATTTTCGATCGATTGCCTGCAAAATGACCGCCATCGGAACGCTGTCGCCGCACAGCATATAACGCTGCCAGTCGGGGACGCTGTTCAGATGCTGCGGGAGTCTGACGGCACCACTGCTGAAAAGCGAGAGAAGCTCTTCGTGAAGCGCCGCGGACAGAAGCTCCGCATGCTTTGCGCAAATCGTGCGTTCTTCGCCGTATTCCGCAAATGTCAGGAGCGGAAGGTCCGGCTTCAGCGCGCCGTCCTGCCGCTTCAGTATACCATCCTCAAGCATTTGCCCGACCTGCGGCAGAAAGCTCTGCGCGACAGCGGACTGCTCGGGCGGTATATCGGTTAGAAGTTCGTAAAACCATTGCAGCGTCTTGTCGGTTTTATAATCGAACCCGCCGAGCATCGTATCGTATGCCCGCAGTCCGAAGCGCTGCGCGCCGCGAAAGGTTTGAATCTCCGTCCCATATTCACCGTTGACCGAATATCTTTTCCATTTTTCTTCCAGTTTGCGGTCGAAGTCGGACGCATAATGCCAGCCTGCAGCCAGCCAACGTCCGCCGGCTTTCCGATGCGGATAAGCGGAAAAAAGCATTTTGCCGGCCACTTCATCGCGGACACTGACTGTGGCGTTCATGAGCAGATTCAGACAAAAGTGCAGCGCAAGCTTGTTTTGCGCCGAATCCGTCTGGCGGCGGAAAAAGTTCCTTTCGTATAGCTCCGCCAGCGCCGGTTCCAGTACGGCCCAAAAGCGCGGGAACGATTCTTCTGTAATCCGAAGCTGCTTGTCCAGCGTGGCGCGTCGGTCCTTTTCGGCGTAGATGATAAAATCCGTATATACCTTTCCGCTGTCCGTTCGCCGCAGCAGTTCGCCGTCGGCCAGACGGTTCACAATCGGCTCCAGAAATGCCGCAGGTGTGCCGAGTTGTTGGGAGAGTATAGAAATCGTGCAGGGCTTCGGATACGAAACGATCAAGATATTCTGCGCCAGCAAATCTGCTTCGACAAGCGAAAACGGCTCGTTGTTCGGTCCGGTTTCGCCCGAGATCGATATACACAGCATATCAGGCGCGTAGCTTTGTTTGGCGTAATGTTCCATCGTGTTTACTCCTTCTCGAATTTGACGCCGGCCTGTGTTGAGCCTGCTTTTTACCGTCCCGGGCGGTATCCGCAGCGCTTCCGCGATTTGTCCGACCGATTCGTTGCGGATATAGCGGCGCACCATCACCTCTCGGTGCAGCCATGCCAGCCGTCCCAGTTCGCGGCGGATAAGCTCCAGCCGTTCCGCGTCCTCCGTTTCCAGCATCTCTGCGGATTCGTCCGCAAGTTCCAGCGGATAATCCTCGATATAGATATAGGAGCGATTGTATTTTTCGCGCAGCCGGTCATTGTGCTTGTTGGACAGCACGGTGAGAAGCCAGCTCCACAGCCTGTCCGGAACGAATCCGCGCGACAATGTCTGAACGGCGGCCAGCAGCGTTTCCTGCGTCAGTTCTTCGGCCTGAAGTGCGTCGCACGTTTTGCGGTAAGCGGCGTCGTACAGTCTGCCGACGTATTTTGTCAGTTCTTCATAGCTGTTCATAGCAGTCCTCTTGAAAACGTTTTCATTCGTTAGAGTCGGAAAAAACGTGCGCCGGTTCACGGAATGATGCGGAATTTCGAATACCGCTGCGGTATTTTCAGATGCAAAGCAGGAGTTTCGGAGCGAAAATATTGAAGAAAGGTATTGACATTTGCCCGCCGTTGTGCTAAAATACAAAACGTTCTGAACAGAATAAGCGCCGTTAGCTCAGCTGGATAGAGTGTGTGGCTACGAACCACAAGGTCAGGGGTTCGAATCCCTTACGGCGCGCCAGTATAATGCCGGACGCAAGTGAAATTGGGTCCGGCATTTTTCATTTCAAAGCGCGTTTGTACGGACGTTCGGGAAATCGTGCATTCCGAAAGCGTACATCCTCACTAGGCTTGTACTCTGTTACTTTCCGCCGTTTGTTTCCGCAGGGAGGATACGGATACCCTTCTGCCGCATGAACCGATTGGAAAGCCGGATTTCCCGCCCCTCGTTTACAGGCCGGAAAACATGGGTATAGCCGAAGGTGTCCTGATAAACCGCTTCGGTACGTCTTCCGTCGCTCCAGACAATTATGATGCGTTCGCCTCCGGAGAGAACAAGGCTGCCGACCAAAAAATTCATATGGAAAACCTGCTTTCTGTGCTATAATGCCTGTTGAAAAACAAATCGTTTTGTGGTATTATGGGATTAAACAAAAAACCGAAAGGAATAATCAGGAATGAAAAAAAGCGTTGCTTGTTTTACCGCGCTGCTGTTAACAATGCTGGTGCTTGTCCCGGCCGCAGCGGCTGCGGAGAATATGAATGTATCTGTCCGCATCGTCGGATTGGGCGAGGACATTTACAACGGCGAGGTCTCGCTTGCCGACGGTTCTTCCGTCGGAGATGCGCTTGCTGCCGTTGAGGATGTGGAGATTGTCGGGCTGGATTCCTACATAACCACGGTGAATGGCCTGGAGGCCGGCCTGTTCGGCGGCTGGGACGGCTGGAATTACCGTGTCAACGGAAAAAGTCCCAGCGTCGGCATCAATGATTACGTACTTACGGACGGCGACGCAATTCTGCTTTATTACGGTATGTTCGATATGCAGATTCCCGAGGTTTCGTATGCGGACGGCGTGCTGACCTTTACCTCCACCGATACGACTTATGACAGTAGCGGCAATCCCACTGAGCAGGTCAACCCGATTGTCGGAGCGACTGTACGATGGGACGACGCGGTTTATACCACGGATGAGAACGGACAAGTGACGATCGCTGAAGAACTCCGAACAGTCGGCGCGCACGCGGTTTCCATTGAGAAAAAGGCCGAGAACGAACCTGTCGACGGGAAATACCTCTATGTAGTGCTGCCGTTGGAAAGCGGCTACACCGTTACCGTCGAAGCTGCTGACGTCTCCGATTCCGTGTCTGAAGCGGAACCTTCCGAAGCCGAATCCTCTGCGGCCGTATCTTCCGAACCTCAGACGCCGGATACCGGCGACGGGCTGCCGGCCTACACGGCGGCGGCGCTGATGCTGGTGGTTTCACTGGCGATGCTGCGCCGCGCGGTTCGGAAAACAAGATAAATGAAAAGGCTGCTTGCCCTTCTGCTGCCGCTGTGGCTGCTGACCGGCGCCGCGGCGGCATATGACGGACAGGACGCCGTATTTGCCCGTTTCCCGCTCAGCGAGCTGGCACAGTATGCGGGCACATCCGAATCGGACTGGCTGGCTTCCGCGCTTGCCGAGCGCGGCGCGGAAGGGGCTGATGTATACGCTGATGCGCTGACGGCCAATTTGGCTTCCGGGACGGCACGTATCCTCTTCCCTACCGATGGTATGCGTATTGCAATGACTTACAAATCGCTTGGATCTCCGAAGTTTGTGTCTTATCTCGGCGATTCGGTCTTTTACTGCACCGAACTTGGCAAACGCGGCGTCGGTGATTTTGCGTGGGCGCTGATTGCAGCCGAGCATTGCGGAACGAGCTTCCCATCCGATGCGGCGAACACACCGGAATCGCTTTTACAGAGCATCGCCGAAGCAGAGCTGGAAAGCGGCGGCTTTGCGCTGACGGGGAACACTGCAGACGCGGATACGACCGCTATTGTTCTTCGTGCGCTTGCGCCTTATCGGGAGTCGTGTTCGGAATTGGTTGAGCGGACGTTGAATGCGCTTGCCGAGCTGCAGCGGGAAAGCGGTGCGTTTGCGAGCCTGGGCACTGAAACAGCCGAGAGCACCGCACAGGTTGTGCTGGCACTGTCTGCGCTCGGGATTGCGCCTGATTCCGATGAACGGTTTGTAAAAAACGGTGTCGCCTGCATTGATGCGCTGTACGGTTTTGCCACATCCGACGGGTTTGCACATATCCGCGGCGGAGAAACGGACGCACTCGCCACGGCACAGGCGCTGTCCGCACTGCGCGCCTATGAACTCCCGCAGCAGAACGATGACAGTGTTCCGGCGAGTGCCGGCGCTGTTCCGTCTCTTTCATCGGCTGCAACGGACAACGACAGCGGTACGACGCAGACAGTACTTCTTGTGGCGGCTGCTGTCGCAGTTGTTGCAGGTGCGGCGGTTTTCCTTCGCGTGCGGTTTGCGAAGCAATACCAGAAATGAATGCCGGCGTCGGTCTTATTGTACATCCGTCAGCCGGAATTGTCAATCATCTTTGCCCTTCCTGAGTGTTTTGGGGCATATTTTGTCATATCGATTTCGGGGTTGAGCGGGTTGCGGCTTGTTTTTCAATACCTCCAATAACTTTGAGAAGTTTTTGGCTGCGTTCGCGGTATTCTTATCGGTCGGGTCTTGACAGGGCCCGACCGATATGTTATACTTTATTCAATCAATTGATTTGCTTGCCGCCGGGGAAGCGTTTTTGCATTGGTTTCGTATCATTAGGCCGCCGGACGATACGAAAATCGATGCTTTTCTTTTTGGCGGCTCAGGAGGAGATTGTTATGTTTCGGGAAATGAGACGAAAAAAACAAGCACTTCCTTTTGAGGAATGTACGCTTATCCTGACACGAGGGACCTCCGGTGTCCTCGCGCTTTCGGGCGACGGCGGGTACCCCTATGCCGTTCCGATGAGCTATGTGTATGACGGTGAGAAGCTCTTTTTCCACAGTGCGGGAAGCGGACATAAGCTGGACGCAATTCGCCGTGACCCGAAAGCATCATTCTGCGTCGTCGACTGCGACCGGGTGATTTCGGAAGCGTATACCACATATTTCCGAAGTGTGATTGTATTCGGGACGGTCCGCATTTTGACATCTGAGCGCGAAAAGTACGAAGCGATTGATAAGCTGGCCGTAAAGTATGCGCCGGAAGACACAGCCGAGCATCGCCGGAATGCCATTATCCGCGAGTGGGAAGCCCTGTGCATGCTGGAGCTGACGCCGAAGCATATATCGGGAAAAGCCGCCATTGAACTCATAAATCCGTCTCAACAAGTTGAATAGCAATAAGAATGATCCATTCAGCCCGCCGGGGCTCCGATTGCTTGTGTATTAGGCCTGCGTTACACAAAACGCAGGTCTTTTATTTTATCTTTTTCAGGAGGATTTTTTATGTGGCTTCTTTTGGGCACGACGATTACTGCGAGTTTTTTCGACTCTCTTAACCCCTCTGCCATTGCGCAACAAATGCTGCTTCAGGCAATGGTGAAGCAGAAACGGCATACTTTGTATTTTATCCTCGGAATCGGCACAGCAAATCTGGCGATGGGCTTGGCAATTTATTACGGCGTCGCCGCTTGGGCTTCGGTTCTGCTGAAAAAATTTACCGATGCCTATCCGCAATATGTGTACGGTGCGGCTGTGGCTGCCGGGTTACTTTGTGCAGCAGGCGGAATTCGGCTGATTGTGAAAACTGCGCGCAATACAAAATGCAGCTGTATTGAAGACGCGGCAAAGACGTCTATCCGGCTCTCGCCGTTTTCGCTGTTCGGAATGGGTGCCGTTTTCTGCGGTGTGGAATTGACGAGCGCATTCCCGTATTTCGGCTTTATTGCGATGCTTTCAGGCTATGTATTGTCATTCCCGTTTGTTTTGTTCTTTGTGCTTCTATATGATTTCATATACGTATTGCCGCTGCTTCTTCTTTATTTCGGCTATAACAGGCTGCGGGGTACTGCAGGGATTCAGCGATTGGAGCATCTGTTGGGGAAAGTATCTGTGTATATTGTTCCCGTTGTCTTGGAGCTGCTCGGCATTCTGCTGTTGGTTTACGGCTTGTCTGCGTTGCTGTAAAGAAAAAATGTATCAAAAAATCGCCGTCTTGAAACCTGAATTTCAAGCAATATGCTCTTCTTTATCATACGGAAAACGTTTTCGGTTATGCCCCTGCCATAATACTGAAGGCTGTCCCAAACGAGACAGCCTTGCAATAAACATTTATTTTTTTGTGTAAACGGCGATTCCCGTCCGCTTATGCTCACTGGCGCGATGCATTCGCTCGACATGCCGGCGCTTATCGTCGGAAATGCTTCCGCCTGCCAGGAACGCGTCCAGTTCCGCGTAGGAAATTCCCATTTCACCCTCATCCGTCTGTCCGTCAAACAGAGCGGCGGACGGCGGCTTGCGAAGGATGCAATCCGGCGCGTTCAGAAAGCGCAGAAATTCGTAGACCTCCGTCACCGTCAGGTCGGCAATCGGGTTGAAGTCGTGCGCGCCGTCGCCCCATTTCGTGAAATAGCCGACGTAGGCCTCGCTACGGTTGCCGGTACCGGCGACAAGCCGGTTTTCGGACGCGGCGACGGCATAAAGCGTAAGCATCCGCAGCCGCGGCGCCAGATTGGCAAGAGCCTGTGCGTTGGGAACGGTGACGCCCTTGAGCGCCTCCATTTCGGCCTCCTTCACGGGTGTGAGATCGACGGTACGCGTCTCGATATGGAACTGCGCGGCCACCGTTTCGGCATCCGCCCGATCCTCGCCGTAGTTGCGCTTGGAGGTACAGGGCAACAGCAAGCCCACCGTATTATCGCAGGCCGCCTTGCACAGAATCCCCACCAGCGCGGAATCCTTGCCGCCGCTGTTTCCGTACACAACACCGGTCGCGCCGCTTTCCGCAAGAAGATTCCGGATGAATTCGACCCGGTTTTGGAACTCTGATTCGTAATCGCGCATTTTTCTATCTCCTTCCAAGCAGCCCGGTCAGACGGCGGGCCGCTTCTTTTGTGTCCTCGGGGTCGCCGAACGTGGAAAAGCGGAAATACCCTTCTCCGCACGCGCCGAAGCCTTCGCCCGGCGTTCCGACGACCTGGATCTCGTGCAGCAGACGGTCGAAAAAAGCCCAGCTCGTCAGTCCGTCGGGACATTTCATCCAGATATACGGCGCGTTTTTGCCGCCGCAGTACCAGACGCCCAGTTTGTCGAGCACGTCTGTCAGCAGCTTTGCGTTGGACTTATAGACTTGGATGTTCTCGCGCACCTGCCGCTGTCCCTCAGGCGTGAAGACAGCCGCTCCGCCCTTCTGGATGATATAGGAAACCCCATTGGTTTTGGTCGTGCGGTTGCGGACCCACATATCGTTCAGCCGCAGGCTGCCGCGTTCCAAATCCTTGGGAATGACCGTATAGCCGAGCCGCGTGCCGGTAAAACCGGCGGTCTTGGACAGCGAGCAGATTTCCACCGCGCAGGTGCGCGCACCCGGCAGCTCAAAGATGCTGTGCGGCAGCGTCGGGTCCTCGATGAACGCTTCGTAGGCGGCGTCAAACAAAATCAGCGAGCCGTGCCGGTTGGCGTAATCCACCCACTTCTGCAATTTTTCACGGGTAAACACGGCGCCGGTCGGATTGTTCGGCGAGCAGATATAGAGCAGGTCTGCCTGTAAGCCTTCGTCGGGCTCGGGCAGAAATCCGTTTTCCTTTCCGGATGCCAAGTGGAGGATTTTGCGTCCGGCGAGCACATTGGCGTCTACATACGCCGGATAGGCCGGCTCGATGACCAGCGCGGTGCTCGAGCGGTCGAACAGGTCGAGGATATCCCCCAGCTCGTCGCTGGCGCCGCTGGAGACAAATGCCTCGTCCGGCGCAAGTGTGACGCCGCGCTGCGCGTAATAGCCGGCAATGGCTTCGCGCAGAAAAGGCGCGCCGCACTCGGGCATATAGCCGTGGAAGCGCGACTTGACCGCCTGGTCGTCGACCGCCTCGTGCAGTGCGCGGATGACAGCGCTGCAGAGCGGCAGCGAAACGTCCCCGATGCCCATACGGTACAGGCGCGCGCCGGGATGCTCCTCCAGGTACGCGTTCACCTTCTGCGCGATGCGGTAAAACAGGTAGGAGTCCTTCAGCTCCGTATAATGCGTATTCATTGGAATCATTCAACAGTCTCCCCTTCATAAACGGTTTCGGCCGGGCCGGTCATCGTGACACGGCCGTCCTCGTCAATCTGTATGCGCAGCGTTCCGCCGTCCAAACGGACGAGCACCGGCTCGCCGTACCGGCAATACCCTTTTCGGACCGCCGCCGTCACGCTTGCGCAGGCGCCGGTGCCGCATGCCATCGTCACGCCGCTGCCGCGTTCCCAAACGCGCATGCGCAGCTCACGCTCCGAAAGCACCTGCACGAATTCCACGTTCACGCCGCCGGGGAATGCTTCGTGCCGTTCGAGCTTCGGGCCGAGCGTCGTCAGCGGCGCCTGCTCGATGTCCGATACGAACAGGACGGCGTGCGGGTTGCCGACCGAAACGGGCGTGCACGAAACGGCTTCCCCGTCGACCGTCAGCGTCTGCTCCGCGCCGGCGACTGCATCGCCCATATCGACGGAAACGCTCTTGACCTTCCCGCCGGACACGAACAGTTCCAGCGTCCGCACGCCGGACAGCGTCTCGACCGTCAGGCGGGTTTTGTCCGTATAGCCTTTGTCGTACACGTATTTGCCGACGCAGCGGATGCCGTTTCCGCACATCTTCGCTTCGCTGCCGTCCGCATTGAAGATCCGCATTTTGAAATCCGCGACGTCGGACGGCGAGATCCAGATCATTCCGTCCGACCCGGCGCCGAAGTGCCGGTCGGAGAGCCGTACCGAAAGCGCCTCCGGCTCGACCGGTTCGCCATATACGTACAGGTAGTCGTTGCCGAGTCCCTGCATTTTTGTAAAGTGCATATCCATCGCCTCCCGTTTTTCGTTTCGGGCCATTGCCCGTTCGTCAGACGGACGCCGCCGTTCCGCGTGCAGCGGTATCCTGCCGATTTTTCTGCACCTCGTCGATTGTCGAGATACCGATGGTGACCTCCTCCAGCACGTCAAGGAGCATTTTGACGGTATCCAACGAAGTGAGCGTGGTCACGTTATGTTGTGTGGCGCACTGCCGGATGGCTACACCGTCTTCATAGTGAATGCCGGACAGCACGGCGCGCGTGTTGATGACATAGCTGACATAGCCCGCGCGGATGGAATCCAGAATCTCTTCGCTGCCCTCGCTGAGCTTGCGTCGGACTCTGGTACGGATGCCATGCTCCCTTAGGAAATCCGCCGTACCGATCGTCGCTTCGATGTTGAACCCCATGTCGTAGAAGCGACGGATCAGCGGCAACGCCTCCGCCTTGTCCTCGTCCGCGAGCGTGACGACGACCGTCCCGTAATTGTGCAGCCGCAAGCCGGAGGCAATAAGCGCCTTATACACGGCGCGATGCAGCTTTTTGTCGTAGCCGATGGCTTCGCCGGTGGATTTCATCTCCGGCGACAGATAGGCGTCCATCCCGCCAAGTTTGGAGAAGGAAAAGGCCGGCACTTTGACATAATACCGCTCCCTTTCCTTCGGATACAGCTCCGTGATGCCCTGCTCGGAAAGAGTTTTGCCGAGAATCACGTAGGTGGCGATGTCCGCGAGGCTGTAGCCCGTCGCTTTGGAAAGGAAGGGCACCGTCCGCGACGAGCGCGGATTGACCTCGATGATATAGACATTCTCGTTCTTATCTACGATGAACTGGATATTGAACAGCCCGACAATGCCGATACCCAGCCCCAGCTTTTCGGTATATTCGAGGATGCTCTTTTTCACCCTGTCTGAAATGCTGAAGGAGGGATATACGCTGATGGAATCGCCCGAGTGGACGCCCGTGCGCTCCACAAGCTCCATAATGCCGGCGACGAACACGCGCTCTCCGTCGCAGACGGCGTCTACCTCGACCTCCTTGCCGCGGATGTAGTGGTCCACCAGCACCGGACGGTCCTCATCGATTTCCACGGCGGTTTTCAGATAGCCGCGGAGCTGCTCTTCCTTGGCAACGATCTGCATCGCCCGGCCGCCGAGCACGAAGCTCGGGCGTACCAGCACGGGATAGCCGATTTCCGCCGCCGTGCGGACGCCCTCTTCGATGTTCGTCACCGCCCTGCCCTGCGGACGCGGGATGGAAAGCGCGGCGAGCAGCTTTTCGAAAGCGTCGCGATCTTCCGCGCGCTCAATGGCCTCACAATCGGTGCCGATGATGGTCACACCGCGCCTACGCAGCGGCTCGGCCAAATTGATGGCGGTCTGCCCGCCGAGGGTCGCGATGACGCCCTCCGGCCGCTCAAGCTCGATGACGTTCATCACGTCCTCGGGACAGAGCGGTTCGAAGTACAGTTTATCCGAGCAGGTGTAGTCGGTGGAGACGGTTTCGGGGTTGTTGTTGATGATGATCGCCTCATAGCCGGCTGCACGGATCGTCTGAACCGCGTGAACGGTGGAATAGTCGAACTCCACCCCCTGCCCGATGCGGATCGGACCGGAGCCGAGAACGATCACCTTTTTTCGGCCGGAAACGACCGATTCATTCTCTTCTTCATACGTTGAATAAAAATACGGGATGTAGCTGTCGAACTCGGCGGCGCAGGAATCAATCATCTTATAAACCGGCCGGATGCCGAGCTTGCGGCGCAGTTCGAGAACCGCTTCTTCCTCCATCCCCCACAGACGCGCGATCTCCATGTCGCAAAAGCCCATCCGCTTTGCCGCGTACAGCGTCTGCGGGTCGCCCGGTGTGTCCCTGAGCGTCTTTTCCATCTCCACGATATGAACAAGCCCGTTCAGGAAGAAACGGTCGATCGCGGTAGCGGAAGCGATCTGTTCCACGCCGCACCCCAGACGCAGAAGCTGCGCAATGGCGTAGATGCGGTCGTCAGTGCCGGTTTGGACATAGTGCAGCAGTTCCTCCGCCGGCATATCGTCGAACTTCCGGCTGTGCAGGTGCCACAGTCCGATTTCCAGCGAACGGATGGCTTTCAGCAGACTTTCTTCGAAGCTCCTGCCGACGCTCATGACCTCGCCGGTCGCCTTCATCTGCGTGCTCAGCGTATTGTTGGCGTCCGCAAACTTGTCGAAGGGGAAGCGCGGCATTTTCGTCACCACATAATCCAGTGCCGGCTCAAACGCGGCGGAAGTGTTGGCGAGCCGGATTTCTTCGAGCGTCATCCCGACGCCGATTTTGGCGGAAACGCGGGCAATCGGATATCCGCTCGCTTTCGACGCGAGAGCCGAGGAGCGGGAAACGCGCGGGTTGACTTCAATGAGGTAATATTGGAACGAGTGCGGGTCGAGCGCAAACTGGACGTTGCAGCCGCCCTCGATTTCCAGCGCGCGGATGATCTTCAGCGCGCTGTCGCGCAGCATATGGTATTCGCGGTTGGTCAGCGTCTGCGAGGGGCAGACGACGATGGAGTCGCCGGTATGAATGCCCACAGGGTCCAGATTTTCCATGTTGCAGATGGTAATGGCCGTATCGTTGGCGTCGCGCATAACCTCGTATTCGATCTCTTTGTAGCCCTTGACGCTCTTTTCAATCAATACCTGATGCACCGGGGACAGTTCGAGTGCGTTTTTCAGCATCGCGCGGCAGTCATTTTCGTTCTCCGCGAAGCCGCCGCCTGTGCCGCCCAGTGTGAATGCCGGTCGCAGCACGACCGGGTAGCCGATCTGCTGCGCGACCCGCAGTCCGTCCTCGACCGTGTTCGCGATGTCGGAGGGAAGGACCGGCTCACCGAGCGATTCGCAGAGCTCCTTGAACAGCTCGCGATCCTCTGCACGCTCAATGCTGCTGCTTTTCGTTCCCAGCAGCTCGGTGCGGCACTCGGCAAGCACGCCTTTCTTTTCAAGCTGCATCGCCAGATTCAGCCCGGTCTGGCCACCGATGCCGGGCAGGATGGCGTCCGGCCGCTCATAGCGAATGATTTTGGCGACATATTCGAGCGTCAGCGGCTCCATATACACCTTGTCGGCAATTGAGGTGTCGGTCATGATCGTCGCGGGGTTCGAGTTGCAGAGGACCACCTCGTAGCCCTCCTCCTTCAGCGCCAGACAGGCCTGCGTGCCCGCGTAATCGAATTCCGCCGCCTGCCCGATTACAATCGGTCCCGAGCCGATGACGAGGACCTTTTTGATGTCGGTTCTTTTAGGCATGGCACTTTTCCTCCTCCATCAGACGGATAAAACGGTCGAACAGATAAGCGCTGTCCTGCGGTCCGGGCGCGCTTTCGGGGTGGTACTGCACGGCGAACACGCGGTCCTGCCCGCACTGCACGCCCTCGATCGTCCCGTCAAGCAGGTTGATGTGCGTCGGCATCAGCGCCGTACCGGCAAGGCTGTCCGCGTCGACGGCGTAGGAATGGTTCTGCGAGGTAATTTCGATTCTGCCGGTTTGCAGGTTGCGGACGGGATGGTTCCCGCCGCGGTGGCCGAATTTCAGCTTATAAGTCCTCGCGCCGTAGGCCAGCGAAAGGATCTGATGTCCGAGGCAGATACCGAAAATGGGATATTTCCCTCGCAGCATCCGAACCGTCTCGATGACCTCGGGAACATCCGTCGGGTCGCCCGGGCCGTTGGAGAGAAATATGCCGTCCGGCTTATAGCGATCGATGACCGATGCCGGCGTGTTCCACGGCACTGCGGTTATACGGCAGCCGCGCGCGAGCAGCGAACGCACGATATTCTTTTTCATCCCGCAGTCCACGGCGACGACGTGGAAAGCTGCTTCCGGGGTCTCCTGCGTGCGGATTTCGCGGCAGCTCACTCTGGAGACGGCGTCATGCGGGACGGGCGTATCCTTCAGAATCCGAAGGGCCTTTGCGGTCGGCGTGGACGCATCCGTAAGCAGCGCCCTGCGCGTCCCGTAATCCCGGATCGAGCGGGTCAGCTTCCGTGTATCAACCCCGCAGATGCCGGGGATATGAAACCGCCGCATTACCTCGGCCAGCGACGCCTGACTGCGGAAGTTCGACGGGCTGTCGTTGTACTCCCGCACGACGAACGCGCCGACAGAGGGAATGTCGGTTTCGTAGTCGTCCGCCGCCATTCCGTAGTTCCCAATGAGCGGATAGGTCATGACGACCGCCTGGTTGGTATAGGATGGGTCGGACAGGATTTCCTGATAGCCGACCATCGAAGTGTTGAACACCAGCTCGCACACCCTGTCGCAGGCGTCGCCGAAACCGAAGCCGACGTATTCCTGCCCGTCCTCCAAAACGAGCTTTCTTTCTGTTTTACACACCGTTTTGTACCTCGTTCTTTCTTTCCGATAGCTTTTGTTCGAACCGGTCCTTCCGCGTGTCCTTCGGGACCGCCGTCGGATAAGAGCCGTCGAAGCAGGCGCTGCAATATCCGCAGCCACCGGCCAGTGACACGAGCGACGGCAGCGGCAGATAGCCCAGACTGTCCGCCCCTAAAATTTTTGCAGTCTCCTCTGCACTATGGCGGCAGGCGATCAGGTGCTCCTCGGAATCGATGTCCGTCCCATAATAGCAGGGATGCAGGAACGGCGGTGCGGAAATGCGCATATGGATCTCCTTCGCGCCTGCTTCCCGCAGCAGCCGGACAATGCGGCTGCTCGTCGTGCCGCGGACGATGGAGTCGTCGATGAGAACAAGACGTTTGCCGCAGACGGTTTCTTCAACGGCGCTCAGCTTAATCTGTACCTGATCGGTTCGTGTGCTCTGGCCGGGCGATATGAAGGTCCTGCCGATGTATTTGTTCTTAATCAAGCCGATTCCGTAAGGGATGCCGGAAGCCGTGCTGAAGCCGACCGCCGCATCCAGTCCCGAATCGGGAACGCCGATGACAAGGTCGGCATCCGCCGGATGAACCTGCGCCAGCAGCCGGCCGGCGCAAAGCCGTGCTCCTTGGACGGAAACGCCGTCCAGTACCGAATCCGGCCTTGCAAAATAGATATATTCAAACACGCACAGCTTTTTCGGCCGGCTTTTGCAGTGCTCGCGGCGGGAAACCATCCCCTTTTCGCCGAACACGAGGATTTCTCCCGGCTCGACGTCGCGTATAAAGTCTGCGCCGACGGCTTTCAGCGCGCAGCTTTCGGATGCGACCGCGTACATCCCGTCCGGCGTCCGGCCGACACAGAGCGGTCGGAAGCCGTAAGGGTCCCGCGCGCAGATGAGCTTTTGGGAAGACATCAGGACAAGCGAATACGCGCCGTCAAGCGTGTTCATCGCAGCGCTGAGCGCGTCCTCAATGGAGGGCGTGCGCAGCCGTTCCCGTGTCACGATGTAAGCGATGATCTCCGTGTCGCTCGTGGTATGGAAGATTGCGCCGGACAGCTCCAGTTTGCTGCGGAGCTCGGCGGCGTTACTGAGGTTCCCGTTGTGCGCCAGCGCCATTTTCCCCTTTTGATGATTGACCTCAATCGGCTGGCAGTTTCTGCGGCTGGCACCGCCGGTCGTGCCGTAGCGCACATGGCCGACGGCCATATTCCCCTGCGGCAGACGCGAAAGCGTATCGGCCGTAAAGACTTCGCTGACCAACCCGACGTCCTTATGCGAGGAAAAAACACCATCGTCGTTGATGACAATGCCGCAGCTCTCCTGCCCACGGTGCTGCAGGGCATACAGGCCGTAATATACGGCGTGTCCGACATCCGTTTTATGCGTGCCCATTACCCCGAACACGCCGCATTCTTCGTGCAGATCCACAGCATTCACCGTCCGTTCGCAAAGGTCAGCGCTGCTCCGATGAAGCCTGTAAAAAGGGGGTGCGGACGGTTCGGACGGCTCTTGAATTCCGGATGGAACTGCACACCGACGTAAAACGGCCGGTCCGCAAGCTCCACCGTCTCCACCAGACGTCCGTCTGGCGAACAGCCGCTGATGACGAGCCCCTTATCCTTGAGAAGATCGCGATATTCATTGTTGAATTCATACCGGTGCCGGTGCCGTTCGCTGACAGCAGTGCTGCCGTAGCAGCGTTCCATCGTCGTACCAGGTTGAATGACGCAGGGATACGCGCCCAGCCGCAGCGTGCCGCCCTTGTCGATCTCGCTGCTTTGGCCCGGCATAAAGTCGATGACCTTGTGGGGACATTGGTCGTCGAATTCGCCCGAATCAGCGTCGGGAAGCCCGGCGACGTGGCGGGCGTATTCGATCACGGCGATCTGCATGCCGAGACAGATTCCGAAATACGGCATTCCATGTTCGCGCGCATACTGCGCCGCCGCGAGCATACCGTCGATCCCACGGCCGCCGAACCCGCCCGGAACGAGGATGCCGTCCAGCCCGCCCAGCGCCTGTTCACTGTTTTCAGACGTGAGGTGTTCGGAATCGATCCATTCGATCTCCACACGCGCCTGATGGAAAAAGCCGGCGTGCCGCAGCGCCTCCGCCACCGAGAGATACGCGTCGTGCAGCCCTACGTATTTCCCGATCAGCCCGATGTGGATGGTGTTTTTCGCCGTCCGGCTCTGCTCGACCATCTCCACCCATTCGGAAAGGTTGGGCTTCGGCGCGTCGATGCCCAGCTCGCGGCAGACCACCTCGGAGAAGTGCGACTGCTCCAGCATCAACGGCGCTTCGTACAGGTTGGGCAGCGTGCGGTTTTCGATTACGCAGTCGGGACGGACGTTGCAGAACAGCGAAATCTTTTGGTAGATGGACTCCTCGAGCGGCTCGTCGCACCGCAGGACGATGATATTGGGATGAATGCCCATGCCCTGTAATTCCTTGACGGAATGCTGGGTGGGCTTGGATTTGTGTTCGTCCGAGCCGCGCAGGAACGGAACGAGCGTCACGTGGATGAACAGACTGTTTTCCCGTCCGACCTCCAGCGAGATCTGGCGCACCGCTTCCAAAAACGGCTGTGATTCAATGTCACCGATGGTGCCGCCGATTTCAGTGATGACCACGTCCGCAGCGGTCTTGACGCCAACGCTGTAAACAAATTCCTTGATTTCGTTCGTGATGTGCGGGATCACCTGGACGGTAGAACCGAGATATTCGCCGCGGCGCTCCTTGTTGAGCACGTTCCAGTACACCTTGCCGGTCGTCAGATTGGAATAGCGGTTGAGGTCCTCGTCGATAAAGCGTTCATAGTGTCCCAGGTCGAGGTCGGTTTCCGTCCCGTCCTCGGTGACATAGACCTCGCCGTGCTGGTAAGGGCTCATCGTCCCGGGATCCACGTTGATATACGGGTCCAGCTTCTGCGCGGCGACCTTCAGCCCTCTGGCCTTCAAAAGTCTCCCCAGCGATGCCGCGGTGATTCCCTTTCCCAGACCCGAGACCACGCCGCCCGTCACGAATATGTATTTCGTCATCCAGACTCCCCCTTCATCTTCTGCGCGTTTGTTCTATAGAATTGGAAATTTGCAATTCAATATGGTGCAGGCTTGCAATTTCCCGATTTTTTCTTCTTTCGTCTGCGTCTCCTGCTCCCGCCAAAGCGCCGTTCGAAAACCGCTTCGCCGTTTTCACAGCGCCTTGCTGCATTTTGAAAAATGCACAGACGCGCAATTCTTCCTGAAAATATGTGCTGCTAACATTTGTTCTTTTATCCGCACGGCACCGGAAGCGCACGCTGTGCGCTTCTTCCTGAGAACCGCTTCGCGGTTCTCATTCCCACTCGGCGTGTTCTTTGTTGTTCTTAACCGTATTTGTTTGAGCTTTACGCAAATACACGCCCATTTTTACATCAATTACATCATTTATTATGGCTTGCAGATTTTCTGTTGCCAATAAGGAAAATACATACTCCCCACACTTCCAAACAACAAAGCTACTATTGCTTACTGATCTTCATATTGCATAGGAACATATGGAAGAATTCCCCAAGTTATCTCATCAGCATAATGAACCTCCGTATGTATCATAGAACGATAATCCGCAGATGTTGCCTTTATACATGGAAATTCCTCACACTCTCTGCACTCTGATAATTCCTTCTTCTGCGCACACCCTTTCGCATTACATGGATCGTCTTTACAGTAGCAATTGTCACTGTAGCATCCCTCGCAACGCATACTCCAATCTGTTTGCCCCCACATTTTACTTAATGACACTTCCATAGTCGTTCGCAGTTCTTCACTTGTATAAATATAATGAACACACAAATCACAGCGCTGACCACATTTGGAATATAACGCACCTTCCTTCGGAAAAGGCTTGCGATTAGGCTTCTTTTTAATTAATATGAGTTTTTTGACCTCTTGTAATTGCTCCAAAGTATTTACATCAATAAACATCCATTTTCCATCATGGTAAGTTTTTGAATTATCATAATAATCGCACACATATTTTGAAAACCCGCTTTTCAGCATTTCAAAACATTCACGCTCTTTTTTGCCGAAAATAATTAGAAAAGTAAATTTATCTTCATGAATATATATTGTGACAATAGTCTTTTGACCCTGCTTAAACTTCAATTCATCTTTGCCATCTCCGATTTCGTCTAAACGATATTTGCCACGCATAAATACCATTGTTTCATGACTTATTTGCTCAAGGATAGTCATAGGATACCTCCATACTTTACTTTTTTTGATTCTATCACTCCCACTCTACCGTGGCGGGCGGCTTGGAGGTAATATCATACACGACCCTGCCGACACCGGGGATTTCGTTTGTAATACGCCCGGCGGCCTTCTCCAGCACCCCGTAAGGCAGCCGCGACCATTCTGCTGTCATAAAGTCGTCGGTCACGACCGCGCGCAGCGCGACGACGCAGCCGTAGGTCCGCGCGTCGCCCATCACGCCTACACTGCGCATATCCGTCAGGACCGCGAAATACTGGTCCGGCGCTTTCGACAGCTCCGCAGCGGCGATCTCCTCCCGGAAAATCGCGTCCGCCTCCCGCAGGACGGCCAGCTTTTCGGCGGTCACTTCCCCCAGCACCCGCACAGCAAGTCCCGGCCCGGGGAAGGGCTGCCGCCAAACCAGCTCCTCAGGAAGTCCGAGCTGCGTCCCGATCGCGCGAACCTCGTCCTTGAACAGACTGCGCAGCGGCTCGACGATCTCGTCGAAATCGATCACGTCGGGCAGCCCGCCGACGTTATGATGGCTCTTGATGACGGCAGCGTCGCCGCGGCCGCTCTCCACCACATCGGGATAGATCGTTCCCTGTGCCAGCACATCGATTTTCCCGAGTTTTTTCGCTTCGGCTTCAAAAACGCGGATGAATTCCTCGCCGATGATCCTCCGCTTTTCCTCCGGCTCGGTGACGTCCGCCAGCCGGCGCAGGAAGCGTTCCTCCGCGTTGACTCGGTTCAGATGCAGACCGAAGCGGCTGCGGAAGGTCTGCTCCACAAAGTCGCCTTCGTCTTTCCGCAACAGGCCGTGGTCGACGAATACGCAGGTCAGATTGTCCCCGACGGCACGGTGCAGCAGCAGGGCGGCGACCGATGAATCCACGCCGCCCGACAGCGCGAGCAGTACCTTTTTTCCTGCGAGCTCCCGGCGGTACTTTTCAATGGCAGACGCGGCAAAGTCCTCCGCGCTCCAAAGCCCGGCGCAGCCGCAGATTTCATACAGAAAATTGTGCAGCATCTGCTGTCCGTAAGCCGTATGCGTGACCTCGGGGTGGAACTGGACGGCGTATAGCCGTTTTTCCGAGTCGCAGATGGCGGCGCAGGGGCACTGCGCCGTGTGCGCCGTCACGCGAAAGCCGTCCGGCGGCGTCTGAATCTGATCCCGATGGCTCATCCAACAAACACTTTCCGCAGGTACACCCCGGAACAGAATGTCCTCGTCTGTATACAGCGCGGTCTTTCCGTATTCTCCGCCGTTCTCCGCGAGGCGGATTTCTCCGCCGGACAGATAGGCCATCAGCTGCGCGCCGTAGCAGATGCCCAAAACGGGAATGCCGAGGTCAAGCACCGCCGGGTCACAGAGCGGCGCGCCGTCGGCATAGACGCTGTTGGGGCCGCCGGTGAAAATAATGCCCTTATAGCCGTTTTGCCGGATTTCCTCGGGCGTAATTTTGTTATACGGACAAATTTCGGCGTAGACGTGCAGTTCGCGCACACGGCGGGCAATCAACAGATTATACTGGCCGCCGAAATCCAATACAAGTATTTTTTCTTCCATAGTCCGGCTTCACCTTTCAAGCGTTATTGCGTCCGCGCAGGATGATGCTGTCCCTTTCGGGGCCGACGGAAACATAGGTGATCGGGCAGCCGACAGCTTCTTCGATAAACAGCACATACCGCCGCGCCGCTTCCGGAAGATCCTCCCAGCGGCGGACGCCGGAAATGTCGCATTTCCAGCCGTCCATGTATTCCAGAACGGGTTTGGCGCCGCCCAGCGCAGCCGGGAACGGAAAGCGGTCGGTTTCCCTGCCGTCGACGAGATAGCGGACGCAGACCGGAATCTGCTCCATTTCACTGAGCACATCCAGCTTGGTCAGCGCAAGCTCCGTAGCTCCCTGCACCTGCACGCCGTAGCGGGTTGCGACGATGTCCAGCGGTCCCACGCGGCGCGGTCTGCCAGTCTTGGCGCCGTATTCCGCACCGGCGCGGCGGAGACGCTCCGCCTCGTCGCCGAACAGCTCGCAGACGAACGGACCTTCCCCGACGCAGGTGGAATACGCCTTGACTACGCCGACGATATCGTCAAGTCTGGCGGACGGCAGGCCCGACCCGATCGGTGCGTAAGCGGCAAGCGTATTGGATGAGGTGGTATACGGATGGATGCCGTAATCCAAATCGCGCAGCGAACCAAGCTGCGCTTCGAACAGGATGTTCTTCCCCTTCATTTGCGCTGAACGCAGAAAATCGCCGGTGTCGCAGATATAGGGCTTTAGCTTTTCGCAATATGCCTCCATCCACTCTTCCAGCTTTGCCATCGTATAGGGCTTTGCGCCGTACACCTTTGTCAGGGTCAGATTTTTCCATTCCAGCAGGTCGGAAAGGTGCGCGCGCAGCGCGTCGGGGTAAAACAGTTCTCCGGCAAGGACTGTCTTTTTCTGATATTTATCGGAATAAAACGGCGCGATCCCCTGCTTGGTCGAGCCGTACTTCTTATCGCCGAGCCGGGCTTCCTCCAGCTCGTCCAAATCGCGGTGCCAGGGCAGCAGCAGCGATGCGCGGTCGCTGATTTTCAGATTTTCCGGCGAAAGGACGATGCCCTGCGCCGAAACGGTCTGCATTTCCTGCCAAAGGTTTTCCGGGTCGAGCGCGACGCCGTTGCCGAGGATGTTGACAATGCCCTTGCGGAAAATACCGGAGGGCAGCAGGTGCAGTGCGAATTTCCCGTATTCGTTGATGACGGTATGCCCCGCGTTGCCGCCGCCCTGATAGCGGACGACAACGTCGAAGCGCTCCGTCAGCAGATCGACCATCCTTCCCTTTCCTTCATCGCCCCAGTTGATGCCGACGATCACACAATTCGCCATAAGTTATTCCTCCCGAAGTTCTATCTTAAACGCCGCTGGCGCCGTAGTTTGCGAGTACACGCGCGGACGGGTCGTCCACGTTGCAGCCCTCCCATTCCCGGTTCGGCATCCAGAAGCCGGCGATCATTTCGCTTTGGCCGGGATAAAAGGTTTCAAAAATTTCCCTGTACAGAAGCGATTCCTTGGTAAACGGCTGCGCATGCGCATACTGCCGCCGCTTCTGTTCGAATTCTTCCTCCGTATAACGCGTTTCCGCATAAGCCTTCAAATCGTCAACCATCGAATGTCCGACGGCGTCGGAAAACGCGGCCTTTTCACGCCAGAGCAGCTCCGGCGGCAGCAAGTCGTCCTTTTCAAAAGCGCGGCGGAGGAGATATTTGCCTTTTCCGTAGATGTTCATCTTCATCTGCGGGTCAACTGCCATTACATAGCGCACGAAATCCAGATCCCCGAAGGGGACGCGCGCCTCCAGCGAATGTACCGAGATACAGCGGTCGGCGCGCAGCACGTCGTACATATGCAGCTCGCGGACGCGCTTTTCCGACTCCTTCTGGAACGCCTCGGCCGACGGCGCAAAGTCGGTATACTTATAGCCGAACAGCTCGTCGGAAATCTCGCCGGTCAGCAAAACGCGGATGTCGGTCCGCTCGTGGACGGCCTTACAGACGTGATACATCCCCATGCCGGCGCGGATGGTGGTGATGTCATAGGTACCAAGGGCCGCAATCACCTGCTCCAGACCGGAAAGCACGTCGTCCTCGGTGATGATGACTTCTGTGTGGTCGCTGCCGATGTATTCGGCCGCCTGTCTGGCATACTTCAGGTCAATGGCGTCCTCGCGCATACCGATGGCAAAGGTACGGATCGGACGGCTGCTCTTTTTCGCCGCAATGGCGCAGACGAGCGAGGAGTCCAGCCCGCCGGAGAGCAGGAAGCCGACCTTCGCGTCCGCCACGAGCCGTTTTTCGACGCCGGCGATCAGCTTATCGTGAATGTTTTGGCAGACCGTATCGATATCATCCGAACATACGCTCGATACGTTTGCGATGTCGCAATAGCAGATGAATTTCCCATCCTTATAATAATGCCCCGGCGGGAAGGGCTTGATTCTCGGACACAGCCCCACGAGATTTTTCGGCTCGCTCGCGAAAACGATCGTGCCGTTTTCGTCGTAGCCGTAATACAGCGGACGGATGCCGATCGGGTCCCGCGCCGCGATGTATGTACCCGTTCGTCCGTCATAAAGAATGCAGGCGAACTCCGCGTCGAGCATAGCGAACATATCCGTGCCGTATTCCCGGTACATCGGCAGCAGGACTTCGCAGTCCGAGCCGCTGGTAAAGGTATATTTGTCGGAAAGACGCGCTTTGAGGGCTTCGAAGCCGTAAATCTCGCCGTTGCAGACGGCATAGCTGCCGTCCAAAACGAAGGGCTGCATGCCCGCGGGCGTCAGCCCCATAATTGCGAGCCGGTGAAAGCCGAGGAGCCCGTTCCCCGTATCCACCACCCGGCTTTCATCCGGCCCTCTGGATAACGTTTTCTCAAAGCCTCTCCAAAACGCGCCGTAAGCGGCGCCGCTGCCGCAATAGCCCATAATCGAACACATTGAAAATCCTCCGTTCTTTGCGGTTTATTCAGCATTCTATAGGGCAAGTGCTGTACTCGCTGTGCCACCTATATTTTGGTCTCGTTCCCAAGCTTCCTATCATAAAGCTCTGTCAACTGACGTATGACGAAAACGGCGCACCTACTCGAAATTGCTTCTTTCGGCTTGCAGCTCGAAAAGTGTTCTTCACGCAGGACCTGCCGCATGGCTCTCACCGTCCCATGCGCGCTGTGGACAGGCGGTCTGCGCTACTTTTCTTTTCTCAATCGCTTTTATTGAATACGGCTGTTCATTTCACACTGAACAGCAGGTCGCCGTAAGTCGGATACGGCCAGTACTTCTTCGCCGTGAGCGTTTCCGCCTCGTCGCAGGCGACGCGCAACTCGCTCATCTTGCCGAGAATCGTATCGCGAATGGCGTTCGCCTCCGCAATGATGCCCTCGGTCGTATGAAGCGCAACCACCGCCGCTTCCAGTTCTTCTGCACGCGCAGCAATCTGCTCGGTCAGCGCGGAGAGCTTCTGGACCAGCTTGGTTTCGTAGCCGCAGGTCAGGTACGCATCCAACGCCTTTTTTGCGGCGGCTGTCTTGGAGATGTCCAGCGTATACGCCTCGATTGCCGGAATGATATCGGTCTTAGCCATATCCACCATCGTGTTGGCCTCGATCAGGACGGCTTTACAGTAGTTCTCCAGCATAATTTCACATCTGGAGTGCAGCTCGGACTCGCTGTAAACACCATGTGAGGTCAGCATTTCGACGTTCTTCCGATCCAGCAGATGCGGCATACAATCGGGCGTCGTGCGGTAGTTGGACAGCCCTCGCGCGGTCGCTTCGCTGATCCATGCATCATCATAGCCGTTGCCGTTGAAAATGATGCGCTTATGCGTGCGAATCGTTTCGCGGAGCAGCTCGTGAAGCGCCGTTTCAAAGTCTGCTGCGCCCTCCAAGCGATCGGCATAGAGCCGCAGGCTTTCTGCAACGGCGCTGTTGAGCATAATGTTGGCGCAGGCGATGCTGTTGGAGGAGCCGAGCATACGGAACTCAAACTTATTGCCGGTAAATGCAAACGGCGAGGTGCGGTTGCGGTCGGTGGTATCGCGGCTGAACGCGGGCAGGACGTCCACGCCCAGCTTCATTTTCATCTTTTCGGCGCCGCTGTACGGCGTATCGTTCTCGATGGCCTCCAGAACGGCGTTCAGCTCGTCGCCGAGGAACATCGAAACGACGGCCGGCGGCGCTTCGTTGGCGCCGAGCCGGTGGTCGTTGCCTGCGGTTGCGACCGACAGGCGCAGCAGATCCTGATAATCGTCCACCGCCTGAATGACTGCGCAGAGGAACAGGAGGAACTGTGCGTTTTCAAACGGGGATTTTCCGGGTGAAAGCAGGTTTACGCCGGAATCGGTCGCCATCGACCAGTTGTTGTGCTTGCCGCTGCCGTTGACGCCGGCAAACGGCTTCTCGTGCAGCAGGCAGACAAGCCCGTGCTTGGCAGCCACCTTCTGCATAATCTCCATCGTAAGCTGGTTATGGTCTGTGGCAATGTTTGTGGTCGTATAAATCGGCGCCAGCTCGTGCTGTGCGGGCGCGACCTCGTTATGTTCGGTCTTGGCAAGGATGCCCAGCTTCCAAAGCTCCTCGTTCAGTTCTTCCATAAAAGCTGCCACGCGGGGCTTGATGACGCCGAAGTAATGGTCGTCCATTTCCTGTCCCTTGGGCGGTTTGGCACCGAAAAGCGTACGGCCGGTATAGCGCAGGTCGGGACGGCGGTCATACATTTCTTTGTCAATGAGGAAGTATTCCTGCTCGGGGCCGACGGAGGTATACACGCGCTTGACTGCATCGTTGCCGAACAGGCGGAGAATGCGCAGCGCCTGTTTATTAAGCGCTTCCATCGAGCGCAGCAGCGGGGTCTTTTTATCCAGTGCTTCGCCGCCGTAGGAGCAGAAGGCTGTAGGGATGCAAAGTGTCTTTCCTTTTATAAATGCGTAGGAGGTGGGATCCCACGCGGTGTAGCCGCGCGCCTCGAAGGTAGCGCGCAAGCCTCCCGACGGGAAGGAAGACGCGTCCGGCTCGCCCTTGATGAGCTCCTTCCCCGAAAATTCCATAATCACGCCGCCGTCCGGCGAGGGCGCGATGAAGCTGTCATGCTTCTCGGCAGTGATGCCGGTCAGGGGCTGAAACCAGTGGGTGTAATGCGTAGCGCCATGGGCGACCGCCCAGTCCTTCATCGCGGCTGCCACCGCGTTGGCGACGCCAAGGTCGAGCTGTGCCCCTTCATCGATGGTCTTTTTCAGCGAATAATACACCTCGGCGGGCAGATTGGCCTTCATCACCCTGTCGTCAAACACCAGACTTCCGAAGTATGCGGATACCGTTTCCATTCCCAACGCTCCTTTTTTCATAAAATTAAGGCAAAGACAGCTTTCACAGATAATTCAACACGTGAAAGACGCCTTTGCCTTTTTACCGTTATACAATTGTAGGACGCCGGCGACTCACGCAGCCTGCTCCAAGACGTCCTTGCCTCGAACGCTGTGTATTATACACCTGCGCGACAAGTTTGTCAACCCCTTTTTGCAATTTTTTTGTGCTTGTCTGCAGATTTTCAGTTTTTTTGCAAAATCGTATGTTTTTCTCTTGACAATATGCAGGAACGGGTGTATAATACTTGCAAATGGGCAAAGGCGTTCATTTTGACGCAGACAATTCGTCTGGGTTGAAATGGGCGCCTTTGTTTTTCTATTTTCCATAGGAAGGAAGAGAGAAAAATGAAAGTAGAAGGTCAGGTGCGCATCCCGTCCGGGTGCGCCATCGCCGCAGTGATTTCCAGAGAAGGCCGTCGGATGACCGGCGAAAAGATCATTGATGCTATGCGGCCGATGCACGACCGTTCCAACGGACTGGGCGGCGGCTTTGCAGGATACGGCATTTATCCGGAGTACCGGGATTTTTACGCCTTCCATCTGTTTTTCGACACGCGTGCAACACGAAAGGATTGCGAAGCATTCTTGAAAAAGCGCTTTGAGGTCGTTCATTCCGAGATCATCCCTACGCGCAAGCTGCCGGCAATCACGGACGAACCGATTATCTGGCGCTATTTCCTTGCGCCCCTGCAATCCGTGCTGGCCAGCCGGCAGTTGGACGAGAAAGCGTTCGTCGCCGAAACGGTGATGAAGCTCAACACCGAGATGCCCGGCGCTTTCGTATTTTCGAGCGGGAAGAATATGGGAACCTTCAAGGCGGTGGGTTTTCCGGAGGACGTCGGCGTCTTCTACCGTCTGGAGGAATACGAGGGCTACTCCTGGACGGCCCACGGCCGTTATCCGACGAACACACCCGGCTGGTGGGGCGGCGCGCATCCGTTTGCACTGCTGGACTATTCCGTCGTACATAACGGCGAGATTTCCTCCTACGACGCAAACCGGCGCTTCATCGAAATGTTCGGCTATAAATGCAATCTGCAAACCGATACCGAGGTCATTACATATATATTGGATTACCTCACGCGGATCCAGGGCCTTACGCTGGAGGAAGCGGCAGGCGTGATCGCCGCGCCGTTCTGGAGCACGATCGACGCAAAGCGCGACGCGGCGGCGCGGGCGGAGAGCACCTACCTTCGGACGCTGTTCCCCAGCCTGCTGATTACCGGTCCGTTTTCCATCGTGCTCGGCTTCAACGGCGGCCTAATGGCGCTCAACGACCGTCTGAAGCTGCGTTCGATGGTTGTCGGCGAAAAAGACGACAGAGTGTTCGTCGCCAGCGAGGAAGCCGCTATCCGCGTTATGGAGCCGGAGGCGGAAAACATCTGGGCGCCTGCGGGCGGCGTGCCGGTCATCATTCGACTTGAGGAAGGTGCTTACTGATGGGTGTGGAATTTATCTATCCGGAATTTGAGGTGCTCCGCAGCGAAAACCGCTGCATCGCCTGCCGCGTCTGCGAGCGGCAGTGTGCCAACGAGGTACATTATTATGATGCCGAGCGCGGCATCATGATGAGCGACGAGCGCAAATGCGTCAACTGCCAGCGCTGCGTCGCGCTCTGTCCGACGCGGGCGCTGAAAATCGTCAAGAGCGACTGCGTCCTGCGCGAGAATGCCAACTGGCAGAACGATACCATACGGGAAATCTATAAACAGGCCAACAGCGGCGGCGTATTGCTGTCCTCGATGGGCAACCCGAAACCGTTTCCGGTCTACTGGGATAAACTGCTCATCAACGCCTCGCAGGTGACCAATCCGTCCATCGATCCGCTGCGCGAGCCGATGGAGACCCGCGTTTTCCTCGGGAAAAAGGCGCAGCGGATCGAAAGGGACGAAAACGGCAGACTGATATGCGACTTGCCGCCGCAACTTTCCCTGTCGATGCCGGTGATGTTCTCGGCGATGAGTTACGGCTCAATCAGCTACAACGCGCACGCGTCGCTTGCCCGCGCCGCGACTGAGCTGGGCATTCTTTATAACACCGGCGAAGGCGGTCTGCACGAGGATTTCTACTGCTACGGCGAGAACACCATCGTGCAGGTGGCTTCCGGCCGCTTCGGTGTCCACGAGGCGTACCTGAACGCCGGCGCGGCAATCGAGATCAAGATGGGACAAGGCGCCAAGCCGGGCATCGGCGGGCACCTTCCGGGGACGAAAATCGTCGGCGACGTATCCCGCACGCGGATGATTCCCGAGGGATCGGACGCCATCTCCCCCGCCCCGCATCACGACATCTATTCCATCGAGGATCTGCGGCAGCTTGTCTACTCGCTCAAGGAGGCTACGGAATACAAAAAGCCGGTCATCGTCAAGGTGGCGGCCGTACACAACATCGCGGCCATCGCCAGCGGCATCGCACGCAGCGGCGCGGACATCATCGCCATCGACGGCTTCCGCGGCGGCACGGGAGCCGCGCCCACCCGCATCCGCGATAACGTGGGCATCCCGATCGAACTGGCGCTTGCAGCGGTGGACCAGCGTCTGCGCGACGAGGGCATCCGCGACAGCGTTTCGCTTGTCGTCGGCGGCAGCATCCGCAGTGCTGCGGATGTGGTCAAAGCGGTCGCGCTCGGCGCTGATGCCTGCTATATCGCGACGGCTGCGCTTTTGGCGCTCGGCTGCCATCTCTGCCGCACCTGTCAGACCGGCAAGTGCAACTGGGGCATCGCCACGCAGAAGCCGGAACTGGTCAAGCGGCTGAACCCCGATATCGGCAGCGAACGGCTGGTCAACCTGATGACCGCTTGGCGACATGAAATCAAGGAACTGATGGGCGGCATGGGGATCAACTCCATCGAAGCGCTGCGCGGGAACCGTCTGATGCTGCGCGGCATCGGACTGACCGAGAAGGAGCTTTCCATCCTCGGCGTCCTCCACGCCGGCGAATAAAGGAGGAATTCGGCAAATATGAAACGCGTATATGTCAATGAAGAATGGTGCCTCGGCTGCCATCTTTGCGAATACAACTGCGCTTTTGCCAACTCGGGCAAACGCGATATGGCGGCGGCGCTGAAGGGAAAGCCGATCTATCCGCGCATCCATATCGAAGGCGACGACAAGATCACCTATGCGGTCTCCTGCCGGCACTGCACCGACCCGATCTGCGTGAAAAGCTGCATCGCAGGAGCGCTTTCCCGTCAGGACGGTGTCATCAAGGTCGACCGGGACAAGTGCGTCGGATGTCTGACCTGCGTGCTGGTCTGTCCGTACGGCGCTTTGGCGCCCGGCGAAAACGGCACGATGCAGAAATGCGAGCTTTGCCTGGAAAACAGCTGCGGCGCGCCGGCCTGCGTGACCGGCTGCCCCAACAAGGCTATCGTATACGAAGAACGGGAGTGAGACCTATGAAACAATATGTAATTATCGGCAACGGCATTGCCGCGGCCGGCTGCATCGAAGGCATCCGCAGCGCAGATCCCGACGGGGCGATCACGGTGGTGTCGGCGGAGGAACATCCCGTTTACTGCCGCCCGCTGATCTCCTATTACCTGGAGGGAAAGACCGATTTGGAGCGGATGCGCTACCGCGACGCTGATTTCTACGACAAAAACGGCTGTACGGTGCTCTACGGCAGGACGGCGGTCGGATTGGACGCAAAAGCGAAAACCGTACGGCTTGACGACGGAACCGCCCTTCCCTACGACGCGCTCTGCGTCGCTGCGGGCTCCTCTCCCTTCGTACCGCCGTTCGAAGGACTGGAAACAGTTGAAAACAGGTTTACGTTTATAACAATCGAAGATGCGCTTGCACTGGAGCAAGCCGTACACAGCGATTCCCGCGTCCTGATCGTCGGCGCCGGGCTGATCGGTCTGAAGTGCGCCGAAGGGCTGCACGGCCGCGCGGCTTCCGTCACCGTCTGCGATCTGGCCGGGCGCGTGCTGTCCAGCGTTCTGGACGACGAATGCGCTTCACGGATGCAGAAGCATCTGGAGAAGCACGGAATCCGCTTCCTGCTCGGCAACAGCGCCAAGCGATTTGACGGAAATAAAGCGTATATGAACGACGGGACGGTCGTGGAGTTTGACATTCTGGTGCTGGCCGTAGGCGTCCGCGCAAATACATCGCTTGTGCGCGACGCGGGCGGCGAGGTGAACCGCGGGATTCTGGTCGATTCGTGTATGCGGACCTCCCTTCCCGATGTCTACGCCGCCGGCGACTGCACCGAGGGCGAGGACATCTCGTTCGGCGGACGGCGCGTACTGGCCATCCTGCCCAACGCTTATATGCAGGGCCACTGCGCCGGGGTCCGCATGGCGGACGGCAAAGAGGTGTTCGACAAGGCGATCCCGATGAACGCCGTCGGCTTCTTCGGGCTGCATGCGATGACCGCGGGCACCTATTATGGTGAAGCGGACGGCGGCACATGCTATGAAGAAAAAGACGAAAATAAGCTCAAGCGCTTGTTTACGCGTGACGGCTACCTCACCGGCTTCATTTTGATCGGCGAGACCGAGCGTGCGGGAATCTATACATCCATGATTCGGGAAAAAACACCGCTGGACAGCGTGAATTTTGATGTTTTGAAAAAAATTGCGACTTCGGCGGCTTTTTTACCGGAAATTCGTAGAAAAAAGTTCGGAGGTGTGGTATAATATGCACACGATCGACGCGAGGGCACTGGATTTTCAGGCGCTCAACCAACAGCTGCGCGAAGGCGGCGACGCCTGTGCGATCATAAACTGCTGCGGGCAGCGCTTCATTGCCGCCGGAATGGCGGGCAAGTCAATCACAATCGACGGCGTGCCCGGCAATGCACTCGGCGCTTATCTGAACGGCGCGTCCGTGACCGTACGCGGCAATGCACAGGACGCAGTAGGCGATACGATGAACGAAGGCGAGATCATCGTGCATGGCGGCATCGGAGATGCTGCGGGCTACGCGATGCGCGGCGGCCGCATTCTGATCCGGGACGGCGCGGGATACCGTGCGGGAATCCATATGAAGGCGTACAAGGACAAGGTTCCGCTGATGGTCATCGGCGGGACGGCGGGCAGCTTTTTAGGCGAATATCAGGCCGGCGGCGTGATTGTCGTGCTCGGTCTGAACGCGGGCGACAGACCCATTGTCGGGAATTTTCCCTGCACGGGTATGCACGGCGGGAAGCTGTTCCTGCGCGGGAGGTGCGAGAGCATCCGCTTCCCCGGGCAGGTCCGTGTCGCGCCGGCAGACGGCGACGCGCTTGCGGAGGTCGAACGGTACGTAGAAGACTATTGTGCGCGGTTCGGATATGACAAAGCGCATGTAATGGACGCACCCTTTACCGTCGTAACGCCCGACAGTAAAAATCCGTATAAACAGATGTACGTTGCAAATTGAGAGGAAGCGGGGCTGAATGATGAGATATTCCAAGCAAGAGGTTATGCAGTATGTGCAGGAAGAAGATGTGAAGTTCATCCGCCTGTCCTTCTGCGACGTGTTCGGCAGACAGAAGAATATATCAATTATGCCGGATGAATTGCCACGCGCGTTTGCATATGGGATTGCGTTCGACGGCTCCGCCATCGCCGGCTTCGGCGATGAGACGCACTCCGATTTGCTGCTGCATCCGGAGCCGGACACGCTGATGCTGCTGCCCTGGCGTCCCGAGCATGGCAAGGTCGTGCGTATGTTTTCTTCCATCTCCTACCCCGACGGCCGTCCCTTTGAGTGCGATACCCGCCGCCTGCTGAAGCAGGCGGTTGCGGACGCCGAGGCGGCCGGATACCGTTTTGCATTCGGCGCCGAGCAGGAGTTTTATCTTTTCCGTCTTGACGAGAACGGGAAACCTACCAAGCAGCCCTATGACGAGGCGGGCTATATGGATCTCGCGCCCGATGACAGCGGTGAAAACATCCGGCGTGAGATCTGTCTGACGCTTGAACAGATGGGCATCCGACCGGAAAGCTCGCATCATGAGGAAGGACCGGGCCAGAACGAGATCGATTTCCGCTATTCCGACGCGCTCACCGCTGCCGACAACGCGATGACCTTCCAAACCGTCGTGAAAACCGTTGCGCACCGCAACGGCCTTTGTGCGGATTTCAGCGCCAAGCCGTTGGACCACGCGCCCGGAAACGGTTTCCATATCAATATGTCCGTCAAAGCCGGGGACGCGTCCGACAACCTTCCGCATATGATCGCGGGCATACTGGAAAACATTTCCGGGATGACGGCGTTTCTTAACCCCACAGAAAACTCCTATAAGCGGTTCGGCAGCCACAAAGCGCCGCGTTATATCTCGTGGTCGGACGAAAACCGTTCACAGCTTATCCGTATTCCGGCTGCTGCGGGCGAGTACTGCCGTGCTGAGTTGCGCTCTCCCGACCCGACCGCAAATCCCTATCTTGCCTTTGCGCTGCTGATTTACGCGGGGCTTTACGGCATTCAGAATAAACCGGAATTGCCCGCAGTTGCCGATTTCAACCTGTTCAAGGCGGA
>ERZ857984.680-NODE-680-length-36739-cov-6.736806_pt1 | contig 36739 bp, 23 predicted proteins | sample MGYA00519914_ERZ857984 | MGnify/ENA primary metagenome ERZ857984 (study PRJEB31778, sample SAMEA3449417) | human gut metagenome | biome: human gut; feature: human-associated habitat; material: faeces | place: United Kingdom | collected 2010/2012 ... | reverse complement strand
CGCCGAAAATCACGCAGTGGCGCAGCGGGGTGTGACGGGCATAATCGGTGAAACACTCCCCGATCTGGATGGCCAGTTCGCGGGTCGGGGTCAGGATCAGGACTGACAGGTGGCGCTGGATCTCGTCCTGGCTGAAGGTCGCCTCGTGGTGGACGAGGTGCGCCTCCACCGGTTCGGCTCCGCGCGCCAGCGAGATGGCGTCCGCGATCAACTCGGGGAAGTACCCGCAGTCGCGGATCTCCTCCACGAGCGACGCAGGCAGCGCCAGACCGGGTCGTGGGCTCATTGCGCCATCTTTCCACGCCCACCGGTCGGGATGGGAATCCGGACCCCCGCTGGTCTGCTGGCCCCCCGGATCGCATACTCTGTCGCCCGTGAGCACCCGTCCGTTCATCGCCGCCCGGCTCGAGGAGGTCATCGACCGGATCGGCGAGCGCCTCTGGCGGGCGCTGGGCTGGCAGGAGCACGTCATCTCCTACACCGGCTACGGCACCAGGAGCTCGATCCGCGTGCTGGGCCGGGTGGTGCTGATGCCGCGCCGGCCGCGGACCCGGCTGCGCAAGGCCACCCGCGAGTTCGTGAAGCGACGCGGCTTCCGCAACTTCGTGACCGCGCCGTGCGTCAGGGTGCCGGTCACCGTCCGGGTCGGCGACCAGGTGATCAACACGGTCACCGACCGCGGCGGCTACATCGACCTGCGGATCCGCGACCACGGGCTCGAGCCCGGCTGGCAGAGCGTCGAGTTGCGCAGCGCCGAATCGAAGAAGGCGGTCGCGCCGGTGCAGGTGGTCGACGACACCGAGACCTTCGGCATCGTCTCCGACATCGACGACACCGTGATCACCACCCTGCTCCCCCGCCCGATGATCGCCTTCTGGAACAGCTTCATCCGCGACGAGTCGGCCCGGCAGGCGGTGCCGGGCATGGCCCGGCTGTACACCGAGCTGCTCGCCAGCCGTCCAGGCTCCCCGCTGATCTACCTGTCCACCGGGGCCTGGAACACCCACCCGTTCCTGTCGCGGTTCCTCAAGCGGCACGGTTACCCCGCCGGGGCGATGCTGATGACCGACTGGGGGCCGACCAATACCGGCTGGTTCCGGTCCGGCCTGCAGCACAAGCGCGAGTCACTGCTGCAGCTGACCCGGGACTTCCCGAACATCAGGTGGCTGCTGGTGGGCGACGACGGCCAGCATGACCCGGCCATCTACGGCGAGTTCGCCACCGTGGCGCGCGACAACATCCGTGCGATCGGGATCCGGCAACTGAGCCCGGCCGAGCAGGTTCTGGCCCACGGCACCACCACGTCCTTGCAGGAACAGGACGAGGACGCGCCGTCCGACGTGCCGATGCGGTCCGCCCCGGACGGCCGTGGGCTGCTCGCCCAACTGCGGGACCTGCCCGAGCTCTCCTGAGCCGCCGCCGGGCGCGTCCGGTCCGTCGGCCCGTCGCGGCTGCGGCAGAATCAAGGGGCCCCGCCGGGGGCGCGAGGAGATGAGAAGAACATGGCCAAGCCGCCGATTGAAGACGAGGTGGCCGAACGGATCGTCGACATCGACGTGTCCGCCGAGATGGAGAACAGCTACCTGGAGTACGCCTACTCGGTGATCTACTCCCGTGCGCTGCCGGACGCCCGCGACGGGCTGAAACCGGTGCAGCGCCGGATCCTCTACACGATGGACGAGATGCGGATCCGTCCCGATGCCTCCCACGTCAAGTGCGCGCGCGTGGTCGGCCAGGTGATGGGCAAGCTCCACCCCCACGGCGATTCGGCCATCTACGAGGCGATGGTGCGTCTCGCGCAGCCGTTCGCAATGCGTCTCGCGCTGGTGGACGGCCATGGCAATTTCGGCTCGCTGGACGACGGCCCGGCCGCCTCCCGATACACCGAGGCCCGTCTGGCGCCCGCGGCGCTGGGCATGAACGCCGACATCGACGAGGACACCGTCGATTTCACGCCGAACTACGACAACAAGCTCAAGGAGCCGACCGTGCTGCCGGCCGCGATCCCCAACCTGCTGGTCAACGGCGGTTCGGGCATCGCTGTCGGCATGGCCACGAACATGGCGACCCACAATCTCGGCGAGGTCGTCGCGGCCGCGAAGCACCTGATGGCGCATCCCGACGCCACGCTGGAGGAGCTCATGCGCTACGTGCCGGGCCCCGATTGGCCGGGTGGCGGCATCATCATCGGGCGAAACGGCATCCGCGAAGCGTACGAGACCGGCCGCGGCACACTCACCACGCGGTCGATGACGCATTTCGAGAACGTGACGGCGCGCAAGAAGGCCATCGTGGTCACCGAGCTGCCGTTCATGGTCGGCCCCGAACGGGTGCTGGAACGCATTTCCGAAGGGGTGAAGAACCGCAAGCTGGAGGGAATCTCCGGCGCCATCGACCTGACCGACCGCCATAACGGCACCAGGCTGGTCATCGAGATCAAGACCGGTTTCGACCCGAACGCCGTGCTCGCGCAGCTGTTCCGACACACGCCGCTGCAGGACAATTTCACGATGAACAACGTCGCGCTGGTGGATGGCCGGCCCCACACCATGGGTCTCAAGGAGATGCTGCAGGTGTGGATCGACCACCGCCGCATCGTGGTGCGCCGGCGCAGCGAATTCCGCCGCCGGAAGGCGCTGGAGCGCCTGCACCTGGTCGAGGGCCTGCTGCTGGCCATGATCGACATCGACGAGGTCATCCAGGTCATCCGCACCTCGGATGACGCCGACGCCGCGAAGTCGCGGCTGATCGCGGTCTTCGACCTTGACGACGTGCAGGCGCAGTACATCCTTGACCTGCGCCTTCGCCGGCTCACACGCATGAGCCGCATCGAGCTGGAGGCGGAGCGCGACGACCTCAAGCGGCGTATCGAGGAGCTGGAGCGCATACTGGCCTCCGCGCAGGAACTGGACCGCGTGGTCGTCGACGAAATGGATCAGGCGGTTGCCGAATACGGGACGCCTCGCCGTACCGTGCTGCTGGACGAGGCCGAGGACGGCACGCTGACGCCGGTGACCCCTCATGGAGACGACAGCGTGAACGCGGCCGCGATGAAGGCCGCCGCAGCCGCGGCCACCCTGTCGTCGGCCGAAGCGGACGTGGCCGCCGCGGCCGCGGCCAGGAAGGCCGGCGAGGATGCCGCGGCAGTCGCGGCGCTGCAAATCGACGACGAGCCGTGCACGGTGATGCTCGGCGCGTCCGGCACGATAGCGCGTTCCACCCCGGCCGCATTGGATGCTTGGGAGTCGCGGTCGACGAGTGACGAACGTACGAAGGACGACCACATCGTGTCCATCTTCCGCACCACCACACGGTCCTCGTACGGACTGGTCACGTCCGCCGGGCGTCTGGTGCTGGCCCATGTGGTCGAATTGCCCGTGCTCGCCGCATCGCCGCAGACGAACGTCGCCGGCGGCATACCGGCCGACGAGCTGATCGGCATGACCGAAAGCACCGATCCGATTCCCGGCGAGCATGTCGTCGCCGCCATCCCCATGGATCAGCGCGACGACGACGGCCCTACCCCCGCTCCCCTGGCCATCGGCACACGGGCCGGCGTGGTGAAACGCTGGAACCGCGAGGCCCCCACCACGATGGACTCCTGGAGTGTCATCGACCTCAAGGACGGCGACTCCGTGCTGTTCGCCGCCGACGCGGCGGACGAAGACCGCCTCGTGTTCATCGCGTCCGACTCCTCGCTGCTGACGTTCGATGCCGGGAACGTGCGCCCGCAGGGTCGCACCGCCGGCGGCATGGCGGGAATCCGTCTGGCTGAGGGATGCACGGCGATCACGTTCAACGTGGTGCCCGCAGGCAAGATCGCGTGGACGTACGAAGAGGGCGACAACGGCATGTTCTCCGCGTCCGGAGCCGTCGTGCTGACGGTCGCCGGAGACAAGGACGCGCTGCCCGGCACCGAAAACGGCGCGGCCAAGGTGACGCCGTTGGAGATGTACCCGACCAAGGGTCGCGGCACCGGCGGAGTGAGGTCGCAGCGTTTCCTCAAGGGCCAGAACACCCTGATCTTCGCCCGCGTCGGCATGTACCCGCTGCACGCCTCCACCGAGGGAGGCTCGCCGGTGGAGCTGCCCAAGCCCGACATGCGCCGCGACGCATCCGGTGTCGATCTGGCCGCGCCTGTCGCCTTCTGCGGATGAGGCTGTTTCGGGGCCGGTGCCTTCAGCGAGCATCGCCCCACACACACCTGTGGGGCGTAGGGGGGTGCCGTCCACGTTTCGGCAGACGCGCAGTTCCTGCAGGCGCGCAATATCAGATGGCACGCCGTGTCGGATGATGCGCAATGCCGGATGGCGTACCTCACGCGTAGATACGCCGGTGACCTGGCGCTGACGGCGGAACATATCGGAGACCGGCGGCGGCTGTCAGCAGTAGAGCTTCATGCCTTGGGGTACGGGGACGAATCCCGCGACGCGCAACATGCGCGACCACTCGCATCGCTCAGTCAATGGCTCGTTGTTGGCATCACAGAAGGTGACACCCCCGCGAATACCCCCGTCACGCAGGTTTCGCTGCAATGCGTAGGCGAGCTCGTTGCAGGCCTGCTGCAATGCGGGATCCGCATCCTGCGCGAGCAACAGATGATGGCTTCGGGGCACCGCGTATGCCAGCAATCGTCCGCCCCGGAGCACGACCGATGCGCCGGAGCGCCGTGCCGGCCTGATCGAAAACCCGCCTATCGTTCGTGGCCATGCGATGACGCTTCCGTACAGGTTGGCGGGGTCGGTGGCGTCCAACACGACCGCGGAGGGTTCCGCCGCGCATGCCCGCAGCGCATCCACGGTCTGACGCGACGCGAACTGTGCGGCACCGCATCCGCTGACGAACATGCCGCGCATCAATGCGCCATGCTCTTCCATGCGTCTGAGCACCGGATACAGGCCCGAGAATCCGCCGTCCAGACGTTCCTTGTCGATCATGGGCGGAGCTATGACGCCGTAACGGTCCAGCAACGCCTCAACCCGCGCGATGGCGACCCGCTCCGCGGACGCCTCCTGCATATCTGCATGAGGCACGGCGGACCATAGTCCCGTCATGTTCGCCGGGACACTGACCCTGACCCGCACCCTGCGCCGTGATGCACGGGCTGGGGCCTTCACCGCATGGGATGACGCTCCGAGGGATCTCAGCGGATCGAACGAGCTGTTGGTGACCTTCCCCTGCCAGACCAGCGACCATAGGGCCTCCTCGAACTGGGAGTCGGACCATGGGTGGGGCAATATCTCGCCGGTGGATTCGTCCACGCATTCCGACGACGCGTCCCATGCCGCGCGCGTCAGCCCTGCGAGCTGATTCGCATGATATGCCCCGCCCGGTGCCAGCACGGCCATCACCGCATCCGGCAGCGTGACCGGCTCCCCGGGGGCTTCGCCGTTCTTCTCCCCATCCTGCACTGTCAGAAGCAGGGAGTCCGCCGGATGCAATGCGACGAGTCCTGGTTCCTTCGCCTTGCTGCCGGTGGTCTTGGAACCCACCCAGACGATCTCGCCGGAGGAGAGCAGGCCGTCGAGCATCGCCGGACGATAGTCGCGCACCCGTGCCGGCAATACGGACGATTCCCATACCGAGGGAGGCAGGGCGATGCCTTCCAGCTGCTCGATGACACGCATCACCCCGTCTTCGCCGTCATATCGTTCGCCGCCCACCGGCCCGACACCTTGCACCCCGATAAGGAATGTCTGGTATTCGCTCAATTCGACGGGCTTGGTCTCGGCTCGGGCCTTGGCCAGCGACTTGGCCCGGATGCGTCGGAACACCTCCTTGTGCAACCATGCCTTTCCTCCGTCCTCGGCGGCGATGCCGTCAAGGACCTCTCCTCGTGCTTTGAGCATGTCCAAGGCGTGCACCGCGCCGGCCGCGTCGATCGACAGGTCCGTCATCATCCGTTCGACGGTGAAAGGCCCATGCGTCTTGGCGTATCTTGCGACCCGGCCATCGATGTCATCGTCCGGCAGCTCGTTCCAGAACGTCCTGCGTCCCAGCTCCTCCTCGACCTCATGCACGGCCCGAGGATCCATGATCGCCGAGAAATCGGCCTGCCCCAGCAGCCGTTCCAGCACATCGGGATCGATCGACAGCAGTTGCGCCGATCGTTCCGCCTGAGGCACGTCGTACTGGTACATGACGGTGCCCACATAGCCGAACAGCAGGTTCTCGGCGAATGGGGACGCAATGTCGGTCGTCACATCGACCAGACCGATGTTTCCCGACTGAATGTCCGTCATGATGCGACGCAACGCGGGCATGTCGTAATCGTCCTGCAGGCATTCGCGGGCGGTTTCCAGCAGCAGCGGGAAATTGCGTTTCAGCCGCGCGGCGTTCAACAGTTGCGTGGCACGCAGTCTCTGCTGCCATAGCGGCACGCGCCTGCCGGGATCAGTTCTGGGGAGGAACAGCGAGCGTGCGGCGCATTCCCTGAACCGGGCCGCGAACAGCACCGTCTCCCCCACCTGCGTCTCGATCATGCGCTGCATGTCGTCAGGGTCGAACCTGATGAGATCCGGGACATCGATGTCATGCTCCTGGGCGGGAAGCCTCAGGACGATGCCGTCATCGGCGGCGTATGCCTGGCCGTCGAATCCATAACGCTGCTTGAGACGCGCGGTGATTGCCATCGCCCATGGCTCATGCACGCGACGGCCATATCGGGAATGGATGATGACCCGCCAGTCCCCCTCGTCGTCGGGGCAACGTTCGACCACCATGCGGCGGTCATCCGGCACGACGCCGGTGGCCTTCCTCTGCTCCGCCAGCAGTCGGGCGAGGTTTTCCACGGCGTTGTCGTCCAGCCCGTCATCGTGCAGGCGGTCTGCCGTGGCGGTGTCGAACCGTGGATGGCCCGCTTCTGCGGCATCCGTCAGCCCCGTGCAGACCTGCCGGATGAAAGCGCCTTCGGCCGTACCGAACCCGCAGTCCCTGCCGCTGCCGTCCCCATGCCAGAACGGCAGACGGGCCGTCCTGCCCGGTGCCGGGGTGACGATCACGCGGTCGCGGGTGATCTCCTGAATCTGCCATGTGGATGTACCCAGGGTGATGATGTCGCCGACACGGGACTCGTACACCATTTCCTCGTCGAGTTCCCCCACTCTTCGAGGCCCTTTGCCCCCATCCGTCTCGGGCAGCACCACGGTGTACAGTCCGCGATCTGGAATCGTGCCGCCGCTGGTCACGGCGAGCCGCTGCGCCCCGGGGCGGGCGGAGATCAGGTCCTCATCATGGTTCCACATCAGGCAGGGGCGGAAGGCGGAGAAGTCCTCGCTGTCGTAGGCCCCCGTCATCATGCCCATCACCGAGTCGAACGTGCCGCGGTCGAGGTCGCGGAAGGGTGCCGACCTGCATACCGTCGCATACCAGTCGTCCGGCCTGAGGTCCTCCATCGATGCGGCCGCGACGGTCTGTTGGGCGAGCACATCCAGCGGGTTGCGGATCACCGATATCGGTTCGATGTCGCCGGCACGCATGCTTTCCACGCTCGCCGCCGCCCCGATGATCTGCTCCCGGGTCAGAGGGTAGATCAGCGCGTGGGACACCCCTCCGACACGATGATCCGCGCGTCCGACGCGCTGCAATCCTGACGATACCGACAACGGAGGCGATATCTGTATCACCAGATCCACCGACCCCATGTCGATGCCCAATTCCAGGCTGCTGGTGGCCACCACGCAACGCAGCAGGCCATGTTTGAGCTGTTCCTCGATCCGCTTGCGCCGCTCCTTGGACACCGACCCGTGATGGGCCATCGCGATGACGTCCCCGTCATCGTGAGACCGAACCAGCATCGTCGTGGAGCCGACCACGGGATCGTAATGCCGGGAAAACCCACTGCGCCCCTCCGGTGACTGCGCCTGCACGGCATCGGTGCCATGATCCTGTGCATACAGGTCGTTGAGCCTGGCGGTGAGCTTCTCCGCCAGGCCCCTCGAATTCACGAACACCAGCGTGGTGCGGTGGGAGAGCACCTGATCCAGCACGTCCCGCTCGATCACCGGCCATATGGATCCGCCCGCCCGATCCCCCGCGGCGCCGGTGATCGCCTGCGAATCGTATTGCGAATCCTCCGGCGAAACCAGAACCGACCGTCGATCCGGCGACACTGGCAGGCCACGCCGTTCGGCGAGCCGTCTCATGGCCGGGGTCACGCCGCTGATATGCGGGGCCGATGCCGCCGACGCGCCGACGCCTCCCGCACGGCCGGGCACATTGGCTGATTGGAGGTCCCTCATGTTCTCCAGCGGCTCAACGACGCGCAGATCCATCGCGGGCCTCTCCTGCGGATTGATGACGGTCACGGGATGGATCCCGCCGACGAATCTCGCGACCTCGTCGACAGGCCTTACCGTGGCGGACAACCCTATGCGCTGCGTCGCATGCCCGGCGAGCGCATCCAGCCGTTCCAGGCTCACGGCCAGGTGCGCGCCCCGTTTGGTGCCGGCGACGGCATGGACCTCATCGAGTATCACCGTTTCGACGTCGCGCAGGATGACGCGCGCCTTGGACGTCAGCAGCAGATACAGCGATTCCGGCGTCGTGACGAGGATGTCCGGCGGATGGGAGGCGATGGCGCGTCTCTCCCGTGTCGTCGTGTCACCGCTGCGTATGGCGATGCCGATATCGGGAGCGGCAAGGCCGGACGCCTCGCATTCGGCGGCGATGCCGTCGAGCGGAGCGCGGAGGTTCTTCGCGACATCGACGGCCAGCGCCTTCAGCGGCGAGACGTACAGCACCTTGACACGCCGAGTCCGACGCCGCTCTCCGGAAACGTCAGCCGCGCCCTTCGGAGCGATCATGGCACCGGAGCCGTTCAGACGATCCGCCTCTCCCGTCATCAGGCGGTCGATGGCCGAGAGGAACGCGCATAATGTCTTGCCCGAGCCGGTGGGCGCGACCACCAGAGCATTGCCCCCGGCATGGATGACCGGCCATGCCTGGCTCTGCGCCGCAGTAGGTACATCAAACGCATGTTTGAACCATGCCCTTGTAGGACCCGAGAACAGATTCAAACATTCGTACATATATTCGATTATGCGATTCAGCCTAGACCCACGACACACCGCTCGAAGACGGGCGACCTACTCCTCGACCCACTCCAGCACATCGCCCGGCTGGCACTCCAGCGCCTCGCAGATGCCGTCAAGCGTGGAGAAGCGTATGGCCTTGGCCCGCCCGTTCTTCAGCACCGAGACATTCGCCGGCGTGATGCCGACACGTTCCGCCAGCTCCCCCACCGACATTTTGCGTTTGGCGAGCATCACGTCGAGGTTCACTCGGATCGCCATGTCAGATCACCGCCTCCAGCTCGTCGTGCTGGGCGATGGCGGCCAGCACGACGAGCGCATGACCAGCATCAGCAGCACGAACGCCGCGAGCAGCAGCAGGCCGACCGCGCCCAGCAGGACCACGCCCGGAGCCCCCAGCGCGACATCCACATAGGCACCCGACGCCGGGTCGCGGTATTCGGCATGGGCGAGATCTCCGTACAGCGTCACGAACAACACCAGCGCCGCCTCCACCGCCGCGCATGCGATGATCGCATCGACCCAGCGAACCGCGCGGCTGGAGAACACGTCAAGCCGGCCCACCAACGTCAGCAGATTCCACAGCGGCACCATCGCCTCCTCGACGCACGCCACGCCCAGTATGCCCGCGACGGCATACACCCAACGCGACGGAGCGAATTTCGGGTCGGCCTGCACGACGTCGCCCGACACCACGACCATGGCGCATTGCCCCGCCGCGGACGCCCCCCACATGCAGCGCAGCCAGCTCATGTGACGACTCGCGTAATGGATCGCCACGCAGTTGTTCAGCGCCGCATCGACGCCGCCTGCGCCCAATCCGCAGGGGACGGCGAGCAGCAAATTGGCCATGATTCTCCCGGTATTATCCAGGGGTATGTACGTTCGCACACATGCTAGGCGAACCGCAGGATATCCGTTCTCGCAGGCCGAACGAGCGCGCCGGTCCGCCGCGCTCCGGACCCGTTCACGGGCGCATGGTCATTCGCGCTCAGCGCAACCATAGCGTTTCTCGAATAAAAACGAGATGATTGACCCGGAAAACCTGAACGAGAAAAGGCGGCAACATGGTCGGCAATGACACGATACACACGGTCACGCGTAAGGAGCACGACTGCATCGGCTACATGGATGTGCCGAAAGACGTGTATTGGGGCATCCATACGCAGCGGGCGCTCGGTAACTTCACCGTCTCTCGAATCGCGGACTCCACCCATCCCCAGCTGATGCGGGCCTATGCGACCGTCAAACGTGCCTGTGCCGAAGCCAACGACGAGCTCGGACTGATCGACCACGACAAGGCACGGCTCATCGTCGCCGCATGCCACGACGTCGAGAACGGCGAGCTCGCCGACCAGTTCCCGGTCGACGTGCTGCAGGGCGGCGCCGGCACATCGACGAACATGAACATGAACGAGGTCATCGCCAATCGGGCGTTGGAGCTCGGCGGGCATCCCAAAGGCGATTATGGGTTCATCCACCCGAACGACGACGTGAACCATTCGCAATCGACCAACGACACCTACCCCGCGGCCTGCAAGCTCGCGCTGATCGACGCCATCGGGCCGCTCGCGGAAGAGACGAAGAAACTCACGCGGGCGTTCCACGACCTCGCCGACAAGCACACGAACGACGTCACCATCGGACGCACCCAGCTGCAGGATGCGGTGCCGATGACCTACGGTCAGGAATTCCACGCATTCGCAAGCTTCCTGAAAAGCGACCTCCTGGCCCTCGAACACGTCGTCCCGCAACTGACCACGCTGAACCTCGGCGCCACCGCCATCGGCACCGGCATCTGCGCCGACCTGCGGTTCCGCACGACCGCCACACGCCATCTGGCCGCCATCACCGGGCTGCCCATCACCGCGGCGTCGGATCCCGTGGCGGCCATGACCGATATGAGCGGATACATCGCCACGTCGCAGACAGTCAAGAACCTCGCCATACACCTGAAAAAGGCCGCCGACGACCTGCGACTGCTCAATTCCGGCCCGCATACCGGATTCGACGACCTCAACGTGCCGGCACGGCAGGCGGGCAGCAGCATCATGCCCGGCAAGGTGAACCCGGTCATCCCCGAATGCGTGAACCAATGCTGCTTCATGGTGTTCGGCATGGACACGACCGTCACATGGGCCGCATCCGAAGGGCAATTGCAGCTCAACGCCTTCGACCCGGTGATCATCCACGAACTGCTCAACGGCATCGAGCTGCTGACCCGCGCGATGGCGATGTTCCGCGAGCGCTGCGTGTCCGGCATCACCATCAACGCCTCGATGGGGCGCCGCTACGCCGAATACTCCCCGTCGATCGCCGCCGCACTGAACGGCGCCATCGGATACGAACACGCGGCCGACATCGCCCAGGAAGCGGCCAACGACAATCGCACCGTGCGCGATGTCGCCGGCGAGCGCACCGACCTGCCCGCGTCGACGCTCGACGAGCTGCTCGACCCGATCGCCCTGTCGCGCCGCCTCGGCCAGACCTGCCGGGAGCATCAGTAGACGGATATCGGCTCGGGCCGCCGCCGGCCTGATACAAGCCGACGGCGGCCCGGGCAGTGCACAGCCGGCAGAAAGCCGGATCAGGTGTCGATCTTGGAGCGGTCGAAATCGTCGGCGTTGTCGACGATGAACGCCTTGCGCGGCGGCACATCGTCGCCCATGAGCAGGCTGAATATCTCGGACGCCTGTGCCGCATCCTCCATGCGGATGCGCCGCAGCATGCGCGTACGCGGATCCATCGTCGTGTCCGCGAGCTGGTCGGCGTCCATCTCACCCAGACCCTTGTAGCGCTGGATGTCGGGATTGTACGAGATGTGTCGCCGTTCGAGATCCGCCAGACGGCCGGCGAGCTCGTCATCGGAGTACGTGTAGATGAACTCGCCCTTGTGCGAGCCGGCGAGCGCGATGCGATGCAGCGGCGGCACGGCGGCGTAGACGTACCCGTGCTCGATGAGCGGGCGCATGTACCGGTAGAACAGCGTGAGCAGCAGGATGCGGATATGGGCGCCGTCCACGTCGGCATCGGTCATCATGATGACCTTGTGGTAGCGGGACTGCTCGATGTCGAAACCGGCGCCGGATCCCGCACCGACCACCTGGATGATCGCGGCGCATTCCTTGTTGTTGAGCATCTGGCTCAACGATGCCTTCTGCACGTTGAGTATCTTGCCTCGGATCGGCAGCAGCGCCTGGAATCCGGAATTGCGCGCAGCCTTGGCCGTGCCGAGCGCGGAGTCGCCCTCGACGATGAACAGCTCGGCCACATCGTCGTTGCCCGGCTGGCAGTCGGACAGTTTCGACGGCATGGCGGCGGATTCGAGCGCGTTCTTGCGGCGCGTGACCTCCTTGGTCTTGCGCGCCTGGATGCGGGCGTGCATCTCGCCGACAATCTTCTCCAGCACACGACCGGACTGCTCCTTGTAGCCGCGTTTGGAGCCCGTGATCATCTCGCCGAACTGCTTGTCGGTCATCCTGGTGACGATGGGCTTGACGGGAGCGGTGCCGAGCACGTCCTTGGTCTGCCCCTGGAACTGCGGCTCGGCGATGCGCACGGTGACGACGGCCACGAGTCCGGCCAGGATGTCGTCGCGCTCGACGCGCATGTTCGAGTCCTTGAGGTTCACCTTGAGTTTGCGGGCGTTGTCTTCAACGGCCTTGCGGATCTGCTTGGTGAGCCCCATGAGGAAACCGTCGACGTGCATGCCGCCGCCGGGCGTCTCGACCACGTTGACGAAGCTGCGCATCGTCGTGTCGTACCCGTTGGTCCACCGCATTGCGATGTCGACGCCGCATTTGCGGGTAACTTTCTGGGCGTGCAGTTCGCCGCCCTCGCCGACCGCCTGGGTCTCCTCCTCGTAGGTGTCCTCGCCGGTGATGCGCCAGATGTCGGATACCGCCTCTCCCGCGGACAGGAAATCGACGAAGTCCTTGACACCGCCGGTGTGGCGGAATTCCTCGACGCGGGCGTGCGTGTGGCGGGCCGCGTCCACCTTCGCCGTCTCGGCCGCGGCGGAGACTGCGGCAGATCGCGCTTCGGCTTCACCCGCTTCAACGGTATCTTCGACGGCCGTGTCGGCCGCAGAGACGATGTCGGCAGCGTCCATCAGGCCGGTTCCATCGTCGGCGGGCGTCTGTGCGGCGTCGACTTCCATCATCTCGTCGACGCTGTCGTCGCCGGTTTCCGGCACGTTCTCGTCGATGACGGTGATCCGCAGTCCCGGCACCAGGAAACTGGTCTGGCGCACACGGTCGATGAGCTGCTCGTAGCTGAATTCGGCGGTGTCGTTGAAGATTTCGGGATCGGCCCAGTACCGGATGCGCGTGCCCGTGGTCTTCGGGCTGACCTTGCCGATGATCTCCAGCTCGGTCGGGCGGTTCTTGCGGGTGCGCTTGAACGGCGCGTCCGGGGACGGATGCTCGGGATCGGTGTCGGAATATACGCCTGGATGACCCTGGTGGAAGGCCATGTGATGGGTTTTGCCGTCGCGGTCGACCTCGACGTCCAGACGCGAGCTCAGCGCGTTGACGACGGACGAGCCGACGCCGTGCAGGCCGCCGGCCGCGTTATAGGACGCGTTGCCGAACTTCGCGCCGGCATGCAGCTTGGTCAGCACGACCTCGACGCCGGTGAGCTTGGTCTTCGGCTCGACGTCGACGGGGATGCCACGGCCGTTGTCGGCCACTTCCACGGAGCCGTCGTCGTGCAGGGTCACCGTGATATGGTCGCAGGCGCCCGCAAGCGCCTCGTCCACCGCGTTGTCGATGATCTCCCACAGGCAGTGCATCAGACCCTGGCTGTCGGTGGTGCCGATGTACATGCCGGGGCGCTTGCGCACCGCGTCCAAGCCTTCGAGCACGGTAAGGCTGTCGGCACCGTATTCCTGTTTGGGCATACAAATCCTATTTTCTGTATAACTCGCGGCTCTCCTCATCGAGGGGAGCTATCAACGGATGGCTCCGTCGGGGGGGGACAGTCCACTGGACCGCCCCTCCTCGCGTGATCGCGCTGCCGAGCGGCGCGATCACTGATCAAGGAAGTCGCGCAGGGTCTGGGAGCGCGACGGGTGGCGCAGCTTCGACATCGTCTTGGACTCTATCTGGCGGATACGCTCACGGGTCACGCCGTACACGCGGCCGATATCGTCCAGCGTCTTGGGCTGGCCGTCCTCCAAACCGTAACGCATCTTGATGACGCCGGCCTCGCGGGGGCTCAGAGTCTCCAGCACCTGCTTGAACTGCTCCTGCAGCAGCGAGAACGCGACCGCGTCGGACGGCGCGATGGCGTCGGTGTCCTCGATGAGGTCGCCGAACTCGGAATCGCCGTCCTCGCCCAGCGGCGTGTGCAGCGAGATCGGCTCGCGGCCGTACTTCTGCACCTCCTGCACCTTCTCGACCGGCATGTCGAGCTCGCGGGCCAGCTCGTCCGGCGTGGGCTCTCGGCCCAGGTCCTGCAGCATCTGGCGCTGGACGCGCGACAGCTTGTTGATGACCTCGACCATGTGCACGGGCACGCGGATGGTGCGTGCCTGATCGGCCATGGCGCGGGTGATGGCCTGACGGATCCACCACGTGGCATAGGTGGAGAACTTGAAGCCCTTCTTCCAGTCGAACTTCTCGACGGCTCGGATGAGGCCCAGGTTGCCTTCCTGAATCAGGTCGAGGAAGAGCATGCCACGACCGGTGTAGCGCTTGGCCAGCGACACCACGAGTCGCAGGTTCGCCTCCAGCAGGTGGTCCTTGGCCTTCTTGCCGTCGTTCGCCGCCCACTTGAGCTCGCGCTTGCGCTTGAAGTCCATGCCGTCGCTCTCGGTATCGAGCAGATGCTGGGCGTACAGGCCGGCCTCGATGCGCTCGGAGAGGTCCACCTCCTGCTCGGCGTTCAGCAGGCTGACACGGCCAATCTGCTTGAGATAGTCCTTGACCGGATCCGCTGTGGCGCCCGCAGCGATGACGCGGCGCTTCGGATTGCCCGACGGGGTCAGGTTCTCGTCGTCGTCATCGTCGCGCACCACGAACGCGCCCTTCTCCTTGGGCTGTTCAGGCTCCTTGCGCCCGGGTTCAGTCCCCTCGTCGTCCTCTTCGTCCTCGGGAACGTCGTCATCCTCACCGGATTCGTCATCGATGTCATCATCGTCGCCATCCAGACCGCCGTCATCGACATCGTCGAGATCGTCGTCAAGGCTCTCCAGACCATCCTCATCGACCTGGACGTCGTCGAGATCGTCCGAGGAATCCTCGTTGGCGAGTTCCTCGGTCTTCGCCATCTCCTCGGTCTCGTCCTTGACGGCCTTCGCCGACTTGGACGCGGCGCGCTTGCGGGTGGGCTTCGCGGGCGCGGCTGCCTTCGCCGAGGACTTGCGTGCCGTGGACTTGGACGCGGCGGACCTCGACGAGGTCTTCTTGCCCGCGGCGGATTTCCTGCCCGCTGCGGTCTTCTTGTCTGCCGTAGAGGCCGTACGCGCGGCGGTTCCCTTCTTCTCGGATTTCGTCTTGGCGTCCGTATCGTCCGGGACTGTCGTCGCCATCGTATCCTTCGTGGCCAAACTCATCCTCCTGCATCATCATGCCAAGCGTGCTTATACCACATCGGGCGCACTTCTGGCAAGAGCAAATCGTCAACTATGTGAGTTAACCATCTTCCAAGGACGATTATTCCCACGGCTCGTTGCGGCGTGGAACCGATGGTCTCCCGCGAGCCGTCATGCGGCGTCGTGATGCGGGCCGGCACCCATCCACGCCGGCATCACGCCGCGCTGGTACGCCGAGCACACGATCGCCGCCAGCGAACAGTCCTCATCCAGCATCAGGCAGCGCAACGCGAACGCCACCGCTCGACTGTCGCCCATCCACCACATCACATACGCCAGCACGGCCAGCGGCTGCACGCTGAAGCTCTCCGGAACGCGATCGGCCATGGCCACGAGCATGTCGGTGCCGGCCCGGCATCTCGGTTCGTCGGGCCGGCGTCGCTCGTCGAAAAACGCGCCCTGCAGCTCCCTGCACATACGGCTCTGCACATCCGGCGCATGCGAGCGCGACGCGAAATCCATCATCGTGCGCTTGTCGGCGCAGGTGTCCCCGGCCACCAATGACATGATCAGGGCGTCCCTGATCGACAACGTCACCGTCATTCCCACCACCAGCGCGGCGATCGAGGCGTCATCGATGGCCCGCGGCTGCGCCGACAGGCCCGCCAGCCAATGGTCGAACGGCTCATCGGCCCATTGCGCGTCCGCCGCCACGGTGCCGCTGAGCTTGCGGCGCTCGCAGTATTCATCGCGCATGCGTCTGAGATCGTCCTCGCGCAGCATGTCATCGTCCGCGACCGCCTCCGCATACCGGACGGCCTGCGTGTTCGTCTCCTGTCCCATATCGTGGTCCCCCTTACCGGTCTCATCCACCGCCGGCGCACGATGCCGGCGACCGCCGCCCCCGCGACGGGATACCATCAACTATGCCGTATCGGGCCGGTTTTCAGGGCGAAATCCAACCTATGTGGTCGAAGGCTTGTCAGGCTTGCAAATCCGCAGTTCTTGTATTCGTAAAACCCTGTGGATAACCTCTAGGTATGACTGTTTCATCTGATTTGGCCCTGATCGAGTCCCGCATCGCCGACGCGGTGGACCGTTTCATGGCGCTCGACGCCGACGACACCATCGAAGGCCCGTGCCTGACCATATCCCGCGAGGTCGCGCGTCAGGCCCTGGTCTCCAGCGAAGGCGGCAAGCGGCTCAGGGCGTTGCTGGCCCTCCACGCCTTCGACGCGACCGACCCGCAGGGGCATGACGACGATGACGCCCATGCCCGCAGACGCGACGCGGTGCTCGACCTGGCCTGCGCGATAGAGGTCTTCCAGACCGCCGCGCTCGTCCATGACGACATCATCGACGACTCCGACCTGCGACGGGGCAAACCCGCGGCCCACAAGGCGCTCGGCACGACGTCGCACAGCGCGTCGCTCGGCCGAGGACTGGGCATCATGCTGGGAGACCTTCTCGCCACCGCCAGCGTCGACATCGCCCATGCCGCGGCGCAACGGATGCCCCGGCCCGACATGATCGTCTCGACGTTCCTGCGCATGCACCGCGAGGTGGAGATCGGGCAGGTGCTCGACCTCGCAGTTGAGTTGTCTCCATTGGACGAGCCGGAACGGCTCGCACGGGAATCCATGAACGTGTTCCGATGGAAGACCGCCAGCTACACGACCATCGCGCCCCTCGAATTCGCGCTTCTCGCCTCCGGCCGAGACCCCAGGCGGGCACATGCCGACGCCATGGCCATCGGACTGCCGCTCGGCCAGGCGTTCCAGCTCGCCGACGACCTGCTGGACGTCATCGGATCCAGCAGATCCACCGGCAAGCCCGTGGGAGGCGACATCAGGGAGGGCAAGCGCACCGTGCTGCTCGCGGACGCGATCAGCGGCGCCGACCAGAGGCAGCGCCGCACACTGATCGACATGTTCTCGTCGCAGTCGCGGGGCGACGACGACGTACGCCGGTGCATCGAGCTGTTCGAAGGCACCGGCGCCATCGACCGATCCCGCCGGCGCATCCGCGCACTGTGGCAGGGCACGCTTCATGCCATAGGGGACCTGCGGCTCCCACCGCAGGACGAGCGCACGCTCACCGAGGCATGCATGAGGTTCATCCCGATCATCAAAGCGTAGAGTTTTCGCCAACGTATGTATTGGAAATGCCGTTTTCCAGCAGAAAGAACCTTACGATACAACCATGAGTGAAGTCGCAGCCACGTCGCAAGAGCCGCAGGGACGAATGATAGAGGGGCGATACCGCGTCATACGCAAAATCGCCGAAGGCGGCATGGCGACCGTGTACGAGGCGGAGGATACCAGGCTCGAACGCCGCGTCGCCATCAAGATCATGCACATGCAGCTGGCGCAGGGAGCGCACCGCGAGCAGTTCGTGGAACGGTTCCACCGCGAGGCCAAGTCCGCCGCGGCGATCGCGAACCCACATATCGTGCAGGTGTATGACACCGGCGAATTCAATGGGCTGGACTATCTGGTCATGGAATACGTTCATGGCGTGAACCTGCGTCACGACATGAACCTGCAGGGCACGTTCAGCGTGCGCGAGATGCTGCGCGTCATCTCCGAGACGCTGGACGGACTGGCAGCGGCGCACCGCGTGGGCGTCGTCCACCGCGACATCAAGCCCGAGAACATCCTGATCAACGACCGCGGGCACGTGCAGATCACCGATTTCGGCCTGGCGAAGGCCGCGTCGCAGGCGACACTGTCGACCACCGGCATGCTGCTCGGCACCGCCGCGTATCTGGCGCCTGAAATGATCGAGGACAACAAGGCGACCATGCAGGGAGACCTGTATTCCGTGGGAATCATGGCTTGGGAGATGCTCGCCGGCGACGTGCCGTTCACGTCGGACAATCCCGTCACCATGGTGTTCAAGCACGTGCATGAGGACGTTCCGTCCCTGACCTCGACCTGCCCGGGCATCAACCAGCAGGTCGCCGATTTCGTCTCGCATTTGACCGCCCGTGCCGTCGAGGCACGGCCCGCCGACGCATCCGACGCCCTGCATGAGCTGCAACAGCTGACCGCGAACCTGCCGATGGACGCATGGCAGTACCGCAAGCCCGCCGACGTAGGCACCGGCGGCGATACCGAGGAGCCGACCGCCCCCGCGCTGGTGGGTGCCATCCCGGCCCCGCCCGCGCCGCCGCTGTTCGATTCGCGCACCGGCACCGCCCCGCAGACCGGCACCGACCCTGCCACGGCCCGTACTTCGGTGATGCCTGAAGGCACCGCACCCCAGGACGTCTCCGCCACCCAGGTAATCACGCCGCAGGATTCCACACTCACCATCGGGCTGATGGACGCGCGCCCGCTCGATGACCAAGGCTCGGAGCCCGCCAAGCGCAAGCGCTCGAAGAAACCCTTGATCATCACGCTCGTGGTGGTGCTCGTCGTGGCGCTCGTCGCCGGCGCAGGCGGCTCATGGTGGTATTTCCTCGGTCCGGGCAGCTACTGGACGCTGCCGCAGCCCACCGACATCTCCTGCAAGGAGAACACCGAATGCTCCATCGTCGGGGCGAAGTGGAGCGATTACCAGAGCACGCTGAACGTGGCGAACATCCCGTTCACCTTCTCCGAGGCGTACAGTGACACCGTCGCCAAGGGGAACATCATCTCCGCCGACCCGCAGAACGTCGGCACCCATATCAGCAAGCGCCACAACGGACGCATCACGGTGACGGTGTCGCTTGGCGTCAAGCAGGCGACCATCCCCAGCGACATCGCGGATCCGACGTCGGCCGATGGCAAGGATCCGATCAAAGCGCTTGAGAACGCCGGATTCACCAACATCAAACGCGATGACTCCTCAGCCGAATATTCGATGACGCTGCCGGAGGGAGCCCTGCAAAGCATTTCCGAGACGCCCGGCTCGACCCTGGACCACAACGCCGAGATCACCGTGGTACTGTCCAAGGGACTCATGCCGGTCACCATGCCGGACATCGTCGGCAAGACCAAGGACGAGGCCATGACCGCCCTCGACAACGCGAAGCTCAAGACCACCGTTTCGGAGGAGTACAGCGACAGCGTCAAGTCCGGCAGTGTCATCTCCGCCTCGCCCGACTCCGGTACCGAACTGCATTGGGGCGACTCCGTGAAGCTGACCGTATCCAAGGGGCCCGAGACCGCGGACGTGCCGAACCTCGTCGGCAAGAGCAAGAGCGACGCCATCAAGACGCTGGAATCCCTCGGTTTCGAAGTCAAGACCGGCGGCTTGAACATCCTCGGCCTGGTGCAGCAGCAGAGCGCCACCGGCAAGACGAGGCTGCGCGACACGAACGGCAACAAGACCGTCATCACGCTCACCGTCGTGTGACGGCGGCGCGCCGGCATATACCGGCATATACGCGAAGTGGCTCCCCCTCTATCAGTTTGAGAGGGGGAGCCGCTTCGTTCGCGTTCGGGATCGTCGGTCAGTGGCCTTCGCCGGCGGTTGCGGCTTCGGCCTCCTGCCGGGCCTTGAGCTCCGCCTTGACCTTCTGGGCGTACTCGTCCACGTATTCCTGTCCGCTGAGCTTTCGGATCTCGCTGACGAGATGGTCGGTGAGCGCCCGCACCTCCTCATGGGTGATCTCGTCGGCGTCCTTGCGATCCACCGGGATGGGCTTGCCGTATATCACCTTCGTCTTGCCCTTCGACGGGATGACCTGACCGGGATGCTGTATCTCGCGCGTTCCCACCAACGCGGTCGGCACCAGCGGGCAGCCGGTCTCCAGAGCAAGGCGCGCGGCACCGGTGTGGCCCCGGTACAGTCGCCCGTCAGGACTGCGCGTGCCCTCCACGTGGATGCCGAACAGGTGGCCTTCCTCAAGGATCTCACGGGCGTGGGCCAACGCGCCCAGCGACTTCGAGCCGCCGGAACGGTCCACGGGGAACACTCCCACCGACGTGAACCACCATTTCTTGAACCGGCCCTTGATGCCCTTGCCTTCGAAATACTCGGCCTTGCCCATGAAATGCACCATGCGCGGGCAGGTGATGGGTATCAGCGCATCGTCGATGACCGCCAGATGGTTCGCGGCGATGATGGCACCGCCTTCACGCGGCACGTTCTCCAGTCCGATCGCCGTCGGTCCCATACGACGACGGGCAATCCAACCGAAACCTTTGACAAAGAACCAGTACAGCACGATGACACCTCCCAAGTTTGGCCGTCCGCCTGATTACAGTAGGACGGTATGACCGATCATCACGATAGCAACCACAACGATACCAACGCGGGTGAAGAACATCCAAACACCACTCCGCGCGCCGGACATGACGGGCATGACACAGGCTCCAACGCCGGCGACGATCTCGACTGGGCCGCCTTCGCCGCGGAGCATGCCAACGACCTGCAGGACGTCGAGCGCTCGCGCAACGCGCGGCGCTTCGAGAAGCATGCGCAGCGCAAGGAGAAGGAGGCGCTGCTGTCGGTCGACGATCTGGACGCCGGCACGTTCACCGATGACAAGGTGCCGCTGCACCAGCGCGGCCCCCGCGACCATGGTGGCCGCAGCTGGCTCGATACCGATGACGTCATGGACGAGTACGGCGATGACTTCGTGCCGCCGAACCCGAAAATCGGCCGCGTGAACGCCTCGAAGCTGGTGTTCTGGATCCTGCTGGTCGCAGGCGTCGCGGGTATCATCGCATCCGTGTTCGTACCCGCCCTGGCGACGTTCCTGGGCTCCATATTCGGTCTGTGCGCGCTGGTCGGCGGCGCCGGCCTCATCCTCCAACACAAGGGGCACACCGAGACACGCACCGACATGTTCGACGACGGCGCGCGGGTGTGACGACGGTGCCCGTCCTCATCGGACGGGCACCGCAATGATCAGGCCTTGGACTTGGCGGTCTCGATCCACTTGCCGAACAGGGCCGCGGCCTTGCCGGAATCGACGGTGTTCTCGGCGAGCGCATACGCCTCACGGAACCGCTCGGCGAGTGTGCCGTCGCCGACCAGGTTGCCGTCTGCCACGATGGCGGACGCAGCGTTGAGCAACGCGGTGGTGCGTGACGGGATGTCCTTGCCGGCCAAGAAGTCCGTGAACGCGGCGGCGTTCACATCGGGTTCGCCGCCCTTGAGCTGCTCGACGGAGATCTTGGCAAGACCCAGATCCACGGTCGGGTCGAAATCGGTTTCGGTGACCTTGCCGTCGCGAATCTCCCACACGGAGATCGGGCCGGTGGGAGCAAGCTCGTCGAGGCCCTCGTGCGAGGTGTAGACCAGGCCGGACTGGTCGCGGCTGGCGTACACGGCGGCCATGATCGGACTCACCTTGCGGTTGGCGCAGCCGATGGCCACGTGCGCCGGATTGGCCGGGTTGGTCAACGGTCCCAGGAAGTTGAACACGCACGGGATGCCGAGCACGGCGCGAATCGGGCCAACAAAGCGCATGGCCGGGTGGAAGGTGCGGGCGAACGCAAAGGTGATGCCTACCTCGTCGCCGATCTCCCCGACCGCCTCGGGCTTCAGATCCATCGGCAGGCCGAGATCCTCGAGCACGTCGGCGGCTCCGCACTTCGAGGAGGCGGCGCGGTTGCCATGCTTGACGATCTTCACGCCCGCTGCAGCTGCGGCCACGGAACCCATCGTGGATAGGTTCACGGTGGCGAAGCCGTCACCGCCGGTTCCGACGATGTCGGTGGTCTCACCGGACACGTTGAGCGGCACGGCGTGGGAGACCATGGCCTTTGCGGCGCCACACACCTCGTCGGCGGTCAGTCCCAGCTGCTCCTGCATGGCGAGCGCGGCGCCCACGGCGGCCGGATCGGCGTTGCCCTGCATCAGGTCGTCGACGAACCACTCCGATTCCTCAGCGCTCAGGTGGTCTCCCCCGACCAGCTTGGTGAGAATCGACTTCCATGTGATCTCGGCCATGATGCCCTCCTTGGCGTTTCGTCACGCCGTGTGATATGTATTCGTCGCCTCATTGTAATGGCTTGTCGTTTCGTCGCCCGTGATCTTCCATATTGCAAAACATCATCGGCTCCCGTCAGCGGGAGCCACTTACTTGTCCAGCCCGGACAGCGTGCCGACAATCAGGGCAGGCAACGCGGCAGGCACTCCACGATGCCGCTACGGGAGTCCCGACTGAAACGTTATGCAGTATCCCAAGGCTTTGCCGGGCAATGGATCGGACTCGCTGCAGGGTCAATGAGATCGCCGCGTGCGTACCAGGCCTTTGCACTGATGGGCACAGAATATGGCGGACAACGCACGCGTATATCGATTGATGCGCGCGTTGTCCTGAGACGATATAGGGAACCCCAGATAGCGGCATTTTACAAACGGTAGAATTCCAACGATTTCGCGATTTGCGTCGTGGGACAACGCACGCATCAACCGATTGATGCACGCGTTGTCCTGCGGTATCGCTGTACAACACGCGCGAATCCATCAAAATCGTGCGTTGTACAGCGAATGGGGCTCGGCGAACCTCGATTCCGCGGCCCCGCGAATAATCGACGGGCTCAACCCGCGGACAAGCCCTTCCTCTCCCCCGAAAACGCAAGTGGCTCCCCTCACATCGAGGGGAGCCACTTACTCGTCTAGTCCGGAGAGCTTATATCACTCTTCGTTCTGGCCGTGGCACATCTTGTACTTGCGACCGGAACCACACGGGCACTGCGCGTTCTTGGACGTGCCGGGGAACGTACGGCCGTCGGACCACGGGGTCTTCAGCTCCTCGTTCTTCGGGCGCTTGTTGGCGGGCACCTTGCCTTCGGCATGGCTGATCGGAGCCGGGCCGGTGATCGGCGCGGTGGCCTCGCCTGCGGCGGATTCCTTGGCGGACTGGGCGATGGCGACCTTTTCGTCGGATTCCTCCGCAGTCTCAGCCTCACCGGCGTCCTCGGCCTTGTCGACTTCGGAGCTCGCGGCGCCGACGGCCTCTTCGGCCTCATCAACGACGGCGTCATCGGACTCGATGCCGGCTTCCTCGCTCCTGGACACCTGCTGCACGTCGACGTGGAAGAGCAGCTGGACGGACTCCTCCTTGATCGCCTCGATCATGGAGTTGTACATCTGGTAGCCTTCGCGCTGGTACTCGACCAGCGGGTCGCGCTGACCCATGCCGCGCAGGCCGATGCCATCCTTGAGGTAGTCCATCTCGTACAGGTGCTCACGCCACTTGCGGTCAAGCACGGCGAGGACCACGCGGCGTTCCAGCTGGCGCAGGCCTTCCTCACCGACCTTCTCCTCAAGTTCGGCGTACTCCTCCCTGGCCTGATCGACGAGGGAGTCGCGCACGGCCGCAACGGCCTTGTCGCCCTTGAGCTTGTCGGCGGCGTTCTTGGCGGCATCCTGGTCAAGCTCGAACGGGAACACGGTCTTGAGGGCCTTGAACAGGCCGTCCCAATCCCAGTCGGAGGGCTTGCTGGAACCCTTCTGGGCACCCTTGATGTAGCTGTCGATGGTATCGGCGATGAAGCGCTCGATATCACCGTGAATGTCCTCGCCCTTAAGCACCGCCTGACGCTCGGAGTAGATGACGGTACGTTGCTTGTTCATCACGTCGTCGTACTTGAGGACGTTCTTACGGATTTCGAAGTTGCGCGCCTCGACGGTCTTCTGCGCGGTGCGCACACCCTTCGACACGCTTTTCGCCTCGATCGGCTCGCCTTCCGGCATGCCCTTGGCCATGACGCGGGCGACGAGCTGCGTGTTGAACAGACGCATCAGGTCATCTTCCAGCGACAGGTAGAAGCGGGACTCGCCAGGATCGCCCTGACGGCCGGAACGGCCGCGCAGCTGGTTGTCGATACGGCGGGATTCGTGGCGCTCGGTGCCGAGCACGTACAGACCGCCGAGCTTGACGACTTCCTCATGCTCGTCCTTGACCTGGTCCTTGATTTCGGCCAAAGTGCCCGGCCAACGCTTCTCGTACTCGTCCGGAGTGTCATCCGGAGAATAGCCTTCGGACTTGAGCTTCGCATCGGCGAGGAACTCGACGTTGCCGCCGAGCATGATATCGGTACCACGGCCTGCCATGTTGGTGGCCACGGTGACGGCGCCCTTACGGCCTGCGACGGCCACAACGGCGGCTTCCTTGTCATGCTGCTTCGCGTTCAGCACCTGGTGAGGAATCTTGGCCACATCAAGCAGAGAGGACACGACTTCGGAGGATTCCACGGATGCGGTACCCAGCAGGACCGGCTGGCCCTTCTTGTGGCGCTTGGCCACATCACGGACGATGGCGGCGAGCTTTTCCTTCTTGGTACGGAAGATCAGATCGTCCTTATCCTCGCGGATCATCGGCTTGTTGGTCGGAATCGGCAGCACGCCCAGCTTGTAGGTGCCCATGAATTCGGCGGCTTCGGTCTCTGCGGTACCGGTCATGCCTGCCAGCTTGTCGTACATGCGGAAGTAGTTCTGCAGGGTGATGGTGGCGAAGGTCTGGTTTTCGGCCTTGACCTCCACGCCTTCCTTGGCTTCGATGGCTTGGTGCAGACCCTCGTTGTAACGGCGGCCCGGCAGGATACGTCCGGTGTGCTCGTCGACGATGAGCACTTCGCCGCCGGTCACGACGTAGTCGCGGTCACGCAGGAACAGCTCCTTGGCCTTGATGGCGTTGTTCAGATAGCCGATCAATGCGGTGTTGTTCGGTTCGTACAGGTTGTCGATGCCGAGATAGTCCTCGACCTTGGTGATGCCCGGATCAAGGATGCCGACGACCTTCTTCTTCTCGTCGACCTCATAGTCCTCGTCACGGTTGAGCTTCAGAACCAGGCGCGCGAACTGGCGGTACCAGCGGGTCACGTCGCCCTCGGCCGGACCGGAGATGATCAACGGGGTACGAGCCTCATCGATAAGAATGGAATCGACCTCATCGACGATGGCGTAGTGGTGGCCACGCTGTACGAGATCGGACTTCTCCCACGCCATGTTGTCGCGCAGGTAATCGAAGCCGAATTCGTTGTTGGTGCCGTAGGTGATGTCGGCGTTGTACTGCTTGCGACGCTCCGGCGGCTTCTGGTTGGTGATGATGCAGCCGGTGCTCATGCCGAGGAAGCGGTAGACACGGCCCATCAGCTCGGCCTGGTAGCTGGCCAGATAGTCGTTGACGGTGACGACGTGGACGCCCTGACCGTCGAGTGCGTTCAGGTAGGCCGGCAGCGTGGCCACAAGGGTCTTGCCTTCACCGGTCTTCATTTCGGCGATGTTGCCCCAGTGCAGAGCGGCGCCGCCCATGAGCTGCACGTCGAAGTGGCGCAGGCCCAAGGTTCGCTTGGAAGCTTCACGCACGGTGGCGAAGGCTTCCGGCATGAGCTTGTCAAGGGACTCGCCGTTTTCGATACGCTGCTTGAACTTGGCGGTCTGGCCCTTGAGCTCCTCGTCGTCAAGCGCCGCGATCTCGTCCTCCAAGGCGTTCGTCGCTTTGGCCACGTTCTCAAGCTTCTTGATCTGTCGGCCTTCACCCATGCGTAGGGCTTTGTCAACGATATCTACCACAATCACTCCCTTTGTGTATGGTGACTTTCCTCGATTGAGGATAGTCGCTTTCTCGCGATTTCCGAAAAGCTCCGTCCATTTTACGTAAGTTTTGACGTATCTTGTTTTTCGCATAAGAAAAGAGGCCCGCATGTATGACATGCGAGCCTCTTATCGTTCAGTTTTCAGCCATTAGCCATTACTTCTTGGCCACATTCTCCGGAGTGTCGATTTCGAAGACGCCGTAGCTCCAACCGTGACGGTGGTAGACGACGGACGGACGACCGGTTTCCTTGTTGACGAACAGGAAGAAGTCGTGACCGATCAGCTCCATCTCGTACAGGGCCTCGTCAATGGTCATCGGCTCGGCGATGTGCAGCTTGCGGCGGATGACGATTGGGGTGTCGCCGACCTGGACCTCGACGGATTCGCCAGGGCCGAGATCAGCGGAAACGGCGTCGGCCGGGCTATTGTTCGGCGCTTCCGGCTTCGGCTCCTCGACGACGACCGGCTCGACCGGGCCCAGATCGACCGGGACCGGATCGGTGTAGCCACGACGATGGTCCTTGCGGCGGTCGCGGGTACGGCGCAGACGAAGCGTCAGCTTGTCGAGAGCCAAATCGAGCGCGCTGAACTCGTCGGCGCTGGAGGCTTCGGCACGCACCACGGTACGACCTGCGATGACGGTGATCTCAACGCGCTTGGCGGTGTCGGCCTGACGCGGATTGCCCTCGTGGGACAGCACAATCTGGACACGCTGCGCATCCGGGGCGATAGCGGTCACACGATTCATCTTGCTTTCGACAACGTCACGGAACCTTTGCTTGATCTGCGTATGACGTCCGGTAACGACGATTTCCATGTGGACCTCCCTAGACTCAAGCGGTGTTAACCGCTATATACGGACCAACCAGCTGCATCGCTGCTTGGTAGTCATCATTGTATCCATAAGATTGGTGATTTGCTGGAAAACTCCCCGAGAAAACAAAAGTTTTTTTACGCTTTGCTTTCGACGATTCTCTTGCTATAGTTGTGCGTTTGAGACCTCTTGATGGCCGCGACCGATTTTGTCGGTTGAGGAACTTCCGGGCTCCATAGAGCACGATGGCGGATAACGTCCGCCCAGGGCGACCTGAGAGATAGCGCAGCAGAGAATAGACCGCCTTACCGGTTTCGGCCGGTGGGTAAGGGTGAAACGGCGGTGTAAGAGACCACCGGGCCGCTGGTGACAGTTGGCCGCATGGCAAGCCTCATCGGGAGCAAGGCCAAGCAGAAGGCGTTCGAGGACTGCTCGTCCGAAGCCTTCGGGTAGGCTGCTAGAGCCTGACGGCAACGCCAGGTCGAGATGGATGGCCATCCGTGCCGTTGGCACGACAGAACCCGGGGTATAAGAGGTCTCACTCTCCACTCTTTATGTTTTGAGGATTTCTTTACACCAGCCTCTTTATGAAACTGACGTCACGCCCTTGGTCAACGGTCGCCGTCAATCAAACAGTTCCTGTGCGATTTGGCGCAGAATCTCAGGATTATGGCCTTTTCTGCCGCCCGCGCTCCAGAAGCGGCGCCTACGTGCATCGCGTTCCAGACCGGCGGTTTTTCTCGCGGTTCTACGGCCTAATTCCCATGCGGCTTCAGTAAACACGCCGTAGGATTCCGCCTCATCACAAACCTGTTGGGCCAGCCTACGGTCGACGCCTTTCCGTATAAGCTCAGCGACCGCGCCCCTACATCCCATAAGACGGGTCGCACAGTAGCGTACCGCGGATTGCGCGTAGGCTTCATCGTCAATCAGTTGAACCCTTGTCAGTCTTTCGATGACGTCGTCAACCACTTCAGAGGTATAGCCCTTACCAATCAGGCGCTCACGCAGTGCGCCGGAAGGTCGAGGCGCAGCGTCCAGCAATCGCAATGCGGCTTCCCTGCATGCGTCAAGATCATTTGGATCCTTTGCGGCAGTAGAATCGCCGTTCCCGACACGCCCAGCGTGTCGCGCGTGTCGTGGCGTTTTCGTCGCATTTGCGCTTCCAGCGAACAAACTGGAACGGTCAGGTTTCGTTCGACGGTTCCACCTCTGAACGTTCGTGCGTTCTGGATCCTCTGAAGAAAGGGCAAGGCCCCCAGTATCGGCCGACGCCGGCTGAAGGCCCTGTTCCTTAAGGAAACGTTCGGCGCTGATCATATGTCAGGCTTTGGCGGCTTTTGAAGTTTTAGACGTCTTACCATCATCCGGCGCGCCCGCGGCGTCCTCCGCCCCATCGTCCTCGGCGAACTGGTCGGTAGGTTTGATCAGACCGAATGCCGCCTTGACCTTGTTCTCGATTTCCTCTGTGAGTTCCGGATTGTCCTTGAGGAACTGACGCACGTTTTCGCGTCCTTGCCCCAGCTGGTCGCCCTCATAGGTGAACCACGAGCCAGACTTTTTGACGACGTTGGCCTGCAACGCCATATCAAGCACGGAACCTTCCTTGGAGATGCCCTCGCCGTACAGCACATCGAATTCGGCGGTCTTGAACGGCGGAGCCATCTTGTTCTTAACAACCTTGACCTTGGTACGGTTGCCGACAGCCTCATCACCGTTCTTAATGGTCTGGATACGGCGGATGTCCATACGTACGGACGCGTAGAACTTCAATGCCTTGCCGCCGGTGGTGGTCTCCGGATTACCGAAGAACACGCCAATTTTCTCACGCAACTGGTTGATGAAGATGGCGGTGGTACCGGCTTGCGCCAGCGCACCGGTCATCTTACGCAACGCCTGACTCATCAGGCGCGCCTGCAGGCCGACATGGCTGTCTCCCATCTCGCCTTCGATTTCCGCTTTCGGCACCAAGGCCGCGACGGAATCGATGACAATCACGTCAAGCGCGCCGGAACGAATCAGCATGTCGGCGATTTCCAATGCCTGCTCGCCATTGTCCGGCTGAGAGACGATCAACGAATCGGTGTCGACGCCCAGCTTACGGGCATAGACCGGATCGAGCGCATGCTCGGCATCGATGAATGCGGCCACACCGCCGGCCTTCTGGGCATTGGCCACCACATGCAGCGCCAATGTGGTCTTACCAGAGGATTCCGGTCCGTAAATCTCCACAATACGGCCTTTAGGCAGGCCGCCGATGCCTAATGCCATATCCAAAGCCAAGGATCCGGTCGGAATGACCTCGACATCCTGTTCCGGGCGGTCGCCAAGTCTCATGGCCGATCCCTTGCCGAAGCTTTTCTCGACCTGCGCGAGCGCTGTGTCGAGCGCGGCCTGACGGCGCGGATCGATTCCATTCGCGGACTTGTTCTGTGCGGCGTTCTTTGCCGCGCTCGTCTGTGCCATGACTACTCCTTGTTGTTGACCGAGACGAATGAATGGATTCACCGTAAAACCGCATCATCCATCTGCGCAAGTTCAATCGGCCATTGTGGTCGAAGAATATGCATTTCGACACGCCGAAAACCGCTTTCCCTTGAAATTCCAGCATTCTGAAACTTCGCGGCGAGCCGTTGACGACCTGCCCAATCCGTGCTTCTGTGGATAACTATACCCCATTATCCGAACATCTGTTCGAAATCGGTGTTTTGCGATAGCCGAACTCCGCCTAACGCACCGGCATTGGTGGCGCGTTATGGTCCTTTCCCCAACGTTTGGAGTCAGGAATGTTCATCTGGTCGCACAGAACGTTCCATACCACGCGGGGCTCCTCCCCCATTTCAAGCGCTTCGACGGCTGTCAGACCGTTCAATCGATCAAGCACTTGGTCGCGTGCGAGCGCGCGGCCATAGCTACGGCCGAGTACCTCTTCAAGCAACTGCCAAAATTCACGTTCCTGCACGCGCTCAAGTGTACACAGCAAGCGCAACCAAAAGAAAACGCCCGACGGAACAAGCCGCCGGGCGTTAGACGTCCAACAGGAATCAGATTGCGACGGAATCGAGATAATCAGCGACCATGCGCAGCATCTGCGCCGTGGAGACGCCCAACGATTGCGCAATCGAGCTCAGCAGCTCGGAGCTGGCCTCTTTTTGGCCACGCTCCACTTCGGAGAGGTAACCCAACGACACTCCGGCCTTTTCGCTCACCTCACGCAACGTTTTGTGGTCATGGGTGCGCAGATCGCGCAGTACATGGCCGATGGCCTCGCGAAGCGATACCTCTCTGGGTTCGTCGGTGGTTTCCGTGGCTGCCGACATGGATCGTGCGGAAACGCGTTCCGCGTCTTCCTCCCGCCATATGCGGGTCAATGCGGCCTGGCGCTCGTCTTTGGCCTTTTTGGCCGCGCGGGCACGCAGCACCTGCTGCTGGGCGAACATCACCGCGCGGCGCTGGGCTGGGGTGAGTTCCCTGACGCGGGCGTTACCGCTTTGCACCGTGGGAACCATCGCCTTGAGTTCCATCTGTTCCTTGGTGAGTGTCATCGTGTCCATGCCGCCAGCCCCTTTCGCTTTTCATACGTACGTCCACTATGGTCAACACCCATATTCGTGGATTATTCCTGTGAAAGTGCTGAAAGAGTCCTCAGTTTTTCCAGAATACATTGCACGGTTTCGTGCCGCACGGCTTCCCGATCACCCTTCAGACGCAGCTCATAAGCAGCTGTTTGACGCGCACGAATGCCATTGAAGCCACAGGGCAGGGAGCAGCCGATGTACACCAGGCCGGCAGGTTTGTCACCATCCGGTCCTGGCCCTGCAACACCGGTAGTGGCCAAGCCGATGACACAGTCTCCATCCTCGGTCTGTCGGTATAGTTGCGCGGTTCCCACAGCCATCTGCCGCGCCACTTCGGGGTGGACCGCCCCTTCTCGGGCCAGCAGGTCGGCATTCACGCCGAGAATCTTCGCTTTGGCGCGAATGTCGTAGGTCACCGCCGAGCCGAGGAACACTTTCGATGCGCCTGGTATGCGTACGAAGGCGTCGGCGAGTAGACCTCCCGTCAGCGATTCGGCGGCGGCGATTTTGAAATGGTTAGCTTCGCAATAGCGTAAAACGGCTGCGGCCAGCTCATCGCATTGCGATTGGCTGGCCGCGGTCGACGAATTTTCGGATTCGCTCATCGGGATTTACTTGGTTTCCTTTTCGGATTTTGCGGTCTTCTTACGTCCGCCGAACGTGTTGACGAGGTATTCGCCGCCCGAATACAGGCATAGAATCAACGCCAGGTAAATCAGGGCGTACGTGATCGTGTAATAAACGGTCATCCACAGCGGAGTGGTGTTCATGCCATCAGCGAGGCTCCACATCGGCAGCATGAGCATGGCAAGGCCGATGCACTGGCACAGGGTCTTGTACTTGCCGGCTTGGGATGCGGCGATGACCTTGCCGCCGGTGTCGATGACGAAGAAACGCATGATGGTGATGCCAATCTCACGGATGAGGAACAGCGCGGTCACGACCCAGCCGAGCACTGCGTTGCCGAATTCGTTGAAGATAGCGGCGACGATCAGCGTGCCGCAGGTGAGCAGCTTATCTGCGATTGGGTCCATGAGCTTGCCCAGTTCGGTGACCTGGTTATATTTGCGGGCCATCCAACCGTCGAGCTTATCGGTGCAGGCGGCGATGATGAAGATAATCGCCGCCACCCAGCGCATAGTCGTGTTTTTGGTACCCCATGCGCCTGCCATGACGTACAACGCCAGGAAGATGACGACCAGGACGATACGAGAGAAAGTGACGATGTTCGGCGGGGCGTTCCACCCGTCAAGCAGGGACGATTTGCGTTCTTCTTGCTTTTCCATACCGTTCACGTTACCCCGATACCACTACTTGGCGCAATGCGTGCGGTTGTCGCGTTCCATCATCGCGTGTCCGCAGCGTCGGCCGGCTGGGTAGAACCTGCGGTAAGCGATGAGGTTTCGCCCTTGATGAAGGCGAGCACCTGCGGCAGATCCTGCGGTTGGACGAGCACTTCGCGAGCTTTGGAGCCTTCGGACGGACCGACCACACCACGCGATTCAAGCAGATCCATGAGTCGGCCGGCTTTGGCGAATCCGACACGCAGTTTGCGCTGCAGCATGGAGGTTGAGCCGAACTGCGTGCTGACCACCAGTTCCGCCGCCTGCAACAGCACGTCCATGTCGTTGCCGATGTCCTCATCCGGCTCGATGGCCTTCTTTTCGGCCTCCTTGGCCATCTCCTCGATATCCTCGCGATAATGCGGCTTGCGCTGGGTTCGCACGAACTCCACCGCGCGACGGATTTCGGACTCGTCGACCCATGCGCCCTGCACGCGGATCGGCTTGGCCTGGCCCATCGGCAGGAACAACGCGTCACCTTGGCCGATCAGCGTTTCCGCACCGGTGGCGTCGAGGATGACTCGCGAATCGGTGGCGGATGAGGTGGCAAAAGCAAGTCGGGACGGGATGTTGGCCTTGATCAAGCCCGTGACCACGTCAACGGACGGGCGCTGCGTGGCGAGCACCAGATGCACGCCGGCGGCTCGCGCGAGCTGCGTGATGCGCTGGATGGAGCTCTCCACGTCGTTCTTGGCCACCATCATAAGGTCGGCCATTTCATCGACGACCACGAGGATATACGGGTATGGTGCGACCTTGCGTTTGGAGCCTGCGGGCGCATGCACCTTGCCAGCGCGCACGGCAGCGTTGAAGTCCTTGATGTGGCGGAATCCGAAGAATTCGAGGTCGCTGTATCGTGCGTCCATCTCCTTGACCACCCATTCCAAAGCCTGTGCGGCCTTCTTCGGATCGGTGATGATCGGGGTGAGCAAATGTGGAATGCCCGCATAGGCGGACAGTTCGACTCGTTTAGGATCGACCATGATCATGCGGACCTGGTCAGGCGTGGCGCGCATGATCACGGAGGTGAGCATGGAGTTGATGAAGCTCGACTTGCCGGAGCCAGTGGCGCCAGCCACCAACAGGTGGGGCATCTTGGTCAGGTCGGCGGTCACGAAATGGCCTTCCACATCCTTGCCGACGCCGGTGAGCATCGGATTCGGATCGTTCCGGGCCTTGTCGGAGCGCAGCACGTCGCCCAGCACCACGGTTTCGCGGTCGGAGTTCGGAATTTCGATGCCGATGGCGGATTTGCCTTCGATCACCGACAGGATGCGCACGTCGGAGCTGGCCACCGCGTAGGCGATGTTCTTCTGCAGGTTGGTGACCTTCTCGACCTTGACGCCAGGGCCAAGCTCCACCTCATACATGGTGACGGATGGTCCGCGCAGGAAGCCGATGACCTTCGCATCGACGTTGAACTGTTGGAAGGTACCGGTCAGCGCGCGGATCACACGATCGTTCTCCGGAGTGTGCGCGGCGTGCGGCGCGCCCTTCTTCAGAATGTTGAGGTCAGGCAGATGATACGGTCCCTCGGGAATGTCATCCGCCGCTTCCCCGTCAACGGCAGCAGCCGGCATATCGTCAAGGACCTCGCCGGTCGCGGCATCCACCATGACTTCCTTGCCGTTGGAGGTGCCGTCCTCGTCGATGACGGCCCATGGGTCGTTTGGAGCGACGCCAACCGGCTTGATTTCGCTGGACGGCACCGGCTCGGCGACGCTGGGCATGGTGCCGCTCGCGGTGCCGATCGGCGCGGACGAGAAGGAGCGTCCGCGACCGTTCTGTGGCATGGCCGTGGTGCCGGACGGCGCAGCGGCGGAATAATCATCTGAATCATAATCATCGGCACGATAATCGTCCGAAGAAATGCTGCGTGGCGAATCGACCTGTTGGTACGGCTCGTCGACGATGGTTTCCGCGGTCTGTCCGTGCCGTTCGGCGGCATTAAGAAACGCTTCGTCGCCGGCGTAATGGTCAAGGTCGCCATCATCGACGTTCTTGCTCTTATGGGATGCGAAGCGTTGCTTCATACGCGTAAGGAAGCCCGGCCTATCGTCGTTTTCTCCATCCGCATCGGTGCCGTCGTGGGCGGGAACGCCTTCGGCGAAGGCGAGTGTCGTGCCCCCAACGCGGACTTCGTTCGGAAACTGTTCGGCCTCATCGTCAATGTCATCACGGTTTTTAGGCGTTCCAACAAACTTGGCCGCCAGAGCCTTCGCCTTGTCCGGTATCTGCGTGACCCGGGTATGGGTAATCAACAGCAACGAAAACAGGATGACGACTACGAAAATCGCAATGGAAAAGCCTTTGGAAAGCCCCCACGCCAACGGACAGCCAAGCACATAGCCAAGCAGGCCGCCTGCCCGCTGCAGCAAAGACATATCGAACTTCTGGGAGTCGGAGGCAATCGCCGCGTCAAGAATAGAGCAGACGGACCAGAGGATCATGAACCATCCGAGGGCCATATGGAGGTTCTCATCCTTGTTTTGCGTCTTGCGCATCAGACTGAACACCACAAGCGCCAGGAATACCGGCAGAATCACGCTGGTCAATCCGAACAGTCCGGAGGCCATGGCATGTAGGACCTGTCCGAAAGCGCCCTGGACACGGAACCATTCGGATGCGCAGAACAGCACCGCGAGAATGGCCATGATGAAACATGCGATGTCGCGGCGATATTTACGCAGTATGCCGGCGATCGGCGAGGAATCGACCTCGTCCATGACTTTGGTATCGCCGGAACGCGATTTGCCTGCGGAACCCTTGCCGCCTGATTTCGGGTTGGAAGATGCTGTTCGTGCCATAACAGGACTCGATTTTACCCATGGGCACCGCCATGGCACGACGACATCCGATACTTATCGAAAGTTTTTGCCGTTCACGCCGTCAGGCGCTTCGGCTAGACGATATCGCCAAGATGATGCTGCGTGTACGCATCCGCCTGCGCGTCGATCGCGTCGTAATCGCCGGCGTCGGCATGCTCGATGATGGCCATGGCATTGCCCAGCAGCGCGGGGTTGAGAGCCTGCAGCCAGTGGATACGCGGATCGCGGCCAAACCATCCCATCTGTTTGCGTGCCAGACGCTTCGTCTTCTGCGCGATGCTCATGAACGTGTCATTTAAATCGCACAGGCCATCCAAATAGTCGACAACCTGCTGGTATCCAAGAGCCTTGCCTGCGGTGATGCCAAGCCGGGGACGGATACGCTCCACTTCCTCGACGAAACCGTTCTCCAGCATCTGCTTGGTACGGATGTCGATGCGGCGGTCAAGTTCCTCACGCGGCAAATCAAGGCCGATCTGCACGGTGGGAATCACATACCGGTAATGCGGCAGGCTCGCCGAATACGGCCGGCCCGTCACTTCGATGACCTCAAGCGCGCGGATGGTGCGTCGAGGATTGTGCGGATCCATGCGGGCCGCGGCTTCAGGATCCTTTGTCTTGAGCTCGTCGAACAGCGCACCGGCGCCTTCGACCTTTTCACGTTCCTCGAGGCGTTTGCGCACCTCTGGGTCAGTGCCAGGAAAGGAAATGTCGTCGATGGCGGCACGGGCGTACAGACCGGAACCGCCCACGAGGATAGGGCGCACTCCCCTGGCCTGCAGTTCGGCGATTTTGGCGCGGGCGATCTCCTGGAAACGTGCCACGGACATGGCGTCGTCCGGTTCGATGATGTCGATCAGGTGGTGCCTGACCTCGGCCTGTTCCTCAGGACTCGCCTTGGCGGTGCCGATATCCATGCCCTTGTACATCTGGTAGGCATCGGCGTTGACGATTTCCGCCTGCTCGCCCTTGGCCTCCAACGCCTTGGCAATGGCGATGCCAAGTCCCGTCTTGCCGGACGCAGTGGGACCGACGATGGACACGACCTTACGGGTTTCGGGCTTGCTTTCAGTGGCGGACGGCATAGGTTTGCCCCGCTTCCGGATTCGGATCGGCGATGAGATTGTGGCGTCCCGCATGGGTGACGGTGGCGGTCACGAAATCACCCACCTGCGGCATCGACTCGCCTTCCGGCACGCCGACATGCACCAGCACGCCCGTCTTCTCACGTCCAGTAACACGATGGGTGGCGGCATCCTTCTTGCCGGATGCGCCGGTGACCATCACCTCGACGTCACGGCCTTCGAAAGTCTTGAGATTCTCTTCGGTGATACGTTCCTGCAGCGCCACAAGACGTTCGAACCTGTCCTGCACCACGTCATGCGGAACCTGCTCCATCTCAGCCGCCGGCGTGCCGGGACGCGGCGAGTAGATGAACGTGAACGCGGAAGCGAATCGCGCCTCCTCCACCACGCGCAGGGTTTCCTGGAAGTCCTCCTCCGTTTCGCCGGGGAATCCTGTGATGACATCTATGCCGATGAATGCGTCGGGCATCATCGCGCGCACCTTGTTCACACGGTCGGCAAAGCGTGCCGAGGTGTATCGGCGGCGCATGGCGGCCAGAATGCGGTCCGATCCGCTCTGGATGGGTATGTGGAAGTGGTGCTGGAACTTGCGGGACGAAGCGCAGAACTCTATGATCTCGTCGGTGAGCAGGTTGGGCTCTATGGACGATATGCGGTAACGCTCTATGCCCTCGACCGTGTCGAGAGCCCGTATCAGGTCGACGAAACTCTCGCCCGTCGTGCGGCCGAAATCACCCGTATTGATACCCGTGACGACTATCTCCTTGGTGCCGGCGGCGGCCAGCGTACGCGCCTCGGCCACAAGGTCGGCTATGGGCATGTTGCGGCTCGAGCCGCGGGCGTAGTGTATGGTGCAGTATGCGCACTTGTAGTCGCACCCGTCCTGCACCTTGAGGAACGAGCGCGTGCGGTCGCCCGACGAGAAGGCGGCGAAGAAGCGTGTGAGCGACTCGGTGTCGCAGCTGTATATCTTGGCGCGTCCCTTGCCCGCCAGCTCAAGCACACGTTGATACAGATCTCCCTTGTAGTTGTTGCC